>Ga0213825_1000024_pt1 | contig 239601 bp, 214 predicted proteins | sample MC6MC0900MG_FD_179896 | JGI IMG/M metagenome (GOLD analysis project Ga0213825, IMG submission 179896) | Enriched soil aggregate microbial communities from Iowa State University, Ames, United States - MC6-MC0900-MG | ecosystem: Environmental > Terrestrial > Soil > Unclassified | place: USA...
GCGTTCAGCGTCGGTGACTTCGGGGTTACGCATACCCAAAAATTAACATTCTGGGAAGCCTACTCAGGGATTAACGCGCCGGTGGGGTTTGGGTTATTGAATCCGATTTTGAACTGTGCCCGCCATATCCCTTTGCCCATTCGCTGAACGTTGTTGCTGGCTCTTGAGAATTCGTAAAAACTTCGAGTTTTTGGGTGGATTCGTGCTTGTAATCTTGTTTGCATGATATGAATGGTCATGTTTGTGAACGAGGCACCGGTTCGAATTCAGTGCACCTTGCACCTTGCACCTTGGCCCTTTCATGGTGAAAGGCAAATGCTGCGAAGGCTATGGGCAGGCACGATTGTTGACGATCGTACTCTTAGGAGAGAACGACGCCTTTGATTTTCGGTAATCAACGTGCTGGTAGTCGTTCGTTCTGCGTCTTATGCGCAGTTGTTTGCACGAAGGATTACTTCGTAGCAATTGCGTTATCTGAGATCGACTCAACATGGTTGGAATTGGATTCGCATGGTTCGACTAGATAAATGTTTAAGGTTTGGAAGTGCCTGATTTCTAGCCCACGACCTGATTCCTATTCTTAGCTTCTTTCGCAGTGCTTGAGTACGATCGAATCATGATGAACCAAACTGCGATATTTATAGATGCCGGATTCTTACTCTCACTTGGTGGTCATCGTGCCGCTGGGACTACGCTACGGTCGGCTTTTACGACACACTATGAGTCATTGGTTCGTGGCATCGTCCAAACGGTGAAGAAGAATACCGGTCTTAATAACTTACGCGTTTACTGGTACGACGCCTCCAAAGACGGACTATTTACTGAGCAGCACAAAAGAATCGGACTGATACCAGGCGTAAAGGTGCGTCTGGGGCGAATCTCGTACAACGGTGAGCAAAAAGGCGTCGATCTCCGTTTGGCTCTGGATCTCGTTGGAGTGGCGAGGAACCGGTCCGCTTCGATTGCCTACTTAGTATCCGGTGACGATGATCTGGCTGAAGCGGTAGAGGAAGCACAAGATCTCGGCATGAAAGTTGTTCTGCTCGGGGTCGCGAAATCCGATAGCAGGCTGGGTGTTGCTTCCGTCGCGGAGCATTTAGCTTTGACTGCTGACTACATCGAGACGATTCCGAATCAGCTATTAGATAGTGCCTTTACGAAGGTTTTGGAGTGGGACCAACACCATTCCGAGAAAACCTCGATTATTGCCAGTGCACCGACTGAAGTAACGGCCCCGCCGGTGCCGAAACCTTTAGCGCCAACACCAGCGGTGATGGCGCAAAAGGCACCTGTGAAGGCGCCAATTCCGGCTGAGTCAAACACTGAAGTTGTGTACTCTAGCGGCGGAGAGCAGTCGGGGTACAAGGGTAATGCTGCTTACGAGCAGCAGGAACTCAAGGTTGCTGAAGAAATCGGTGCCAAGGTCGCAGAGTCGTGGCTTGCTTTCACCACGCAATCAGAAGTTGTTGAGCTTATGGCCGACAAACCGCAACTTCCACCTGAAATTGATAGGACACTTCTCAAGGACTGTGCACAGGTATTGGGGGAGTGGAAGACGGATCAACAGACTATCCGCAGGACTTTACGAAGTGCGTTCTGGGAGTATCTAGCGAAGATCATGTGACGAGTTAGCAACGACTCGAAGAACTCTAACTGACGCGAGCTAAGGTAAATTTGTAACGTGACTTCTCAGCAGAAACCTTTTTACATCACCACTGCCATCTCCTACCCGAACGGCACCCCGCATATCGGCCACGCCTATGAAGTGGTGGCAACCGACGTTATGGCTCGGTTCAAGCGACTAGACGGGCACGACGTTTTCTTCATGACCGGCACCGATGAGCACGGTCAGAAGATGATGCAGACAGCTGAAAAGCTGGGAATCACTCCGGCTCAGCTGGCCCAGCGGAACTCAGACGCATTCCAGGCGATGAACGATGAATTGGGCACTAGCTACGACCGATTTATCCGTACCACTGACGCAGACCACCACGCCGCGGCACAGGAGCTGTGGCGCCGGATGGAAGCCAACGACGATATCTACCTAGATAAGTACGCTGGCTGGTATTCGGTACGAGACGAAGCCTTCTACACCGAAGAGCAGACAGAGGTCCGCGAAGACGGCATTCGATACGCCACTGAAACCGACACCGAGGTCACTTGGACAGAAGAAGAGTCCTACTTCTTCCGTCTTTCCAAGTACCAGAACAAGCTTCTTGAGTACTATCAGGACAACCCTGAATTTGGCGCGCCTCGGTCTCGTTTTAATGAGGTTGTGCGATTCGTTGAAGGTGGTCTGACCGACTTGTCGATTTCCCGCACCACTTTTGACTGGGGTATTCCAGTACCAGGCAATGAGAAACACGTAATGTACGTGTGGGTAGATGCATTGACCAATTACCTCACCGGCGTAGGTTTCCCCGATGTCGAGTCGGCGTCCTTCCAGAAGTACTGGCCGGCTGACGTGCATGTTATTGGCAAGGATATTTCACGGTTCCATGCCATCTACTGGCCGGCATTCTTGATGTCTGCGAAACTTCCGTTGCCAAAGCGTGTGATGATCCATGGGTTCTTGCACAACAATGGTGTCAAGATGTCCAAATCCTTGGGGAATACGGTTTCTCCAGATGACTTTGTCAACCGCTACGGATTGGATCAGGTCCGCTACTTCTTCCTGCGCGAAGTGCCTTTTGGCGCGGACGGTAGCTACAACCACGAGACCATTGTCGCCCGTATCAACGGAGACCTTGCCAACAACTTTGGCAATCTCGCTCAGCGCTCTTTGTCGATGGTCGCCAAGAACTGCGGCGGAGTAGTCCCGACGCCGGGTGAATTGCTTGAAGCGGATCAGCAGATTCTCGAAGCTGCCGGAAAGCTCCTTGAAATTAACCGTGACGCGTATTCCCGTCAGGAATTCAGCAAAGCATTGGAAGCCGTCTGGCACGTCTTGGGAGACACCAACGCTTACTTTGCAGAGCAAGAGCCTTGGAAGCTGAAGAAGACTGATCCGGAACGTATGGCCACCGTGCTGTATGTGACCATTGAGATTGTTCGCAAGGTTGCGCTCCTACTTCAGCCAGTCTTGCCGCAGGCTATGACTGCCATGCTCAATTCACTGGCAGTCGGAGAAGGGTCCGCTCGAACCTTTGAATACTTCGATACTGCGCTGGTGCCCGGAACGGAGCTGCCCGCACCGTCCCCAGTATTCCCGCGTTACGAGGAAGAAAAGTAGTATTAGCTTCCCAAGCTAGAAATGCCTGCTGTGCAGGGAGATTCGCTCTCCTTGCACGGCGGGCATTTCTGATTTCAGCAGGTGAAATGAGCCATCAATCAGGGGCTGACAACTCCGGTCTGATAGGCAATCACTACGGCTTGGACTCTATCTCGGGCATTCAATTTAGCCAATATATGACCGACGTGCGTTTTGACTGTAGCTTCTGAGAGGAACAGTTCTTCGGCAATTTCAGGGTTTGATCTTCCCAACGCGATAAGTCCAAAGACTTCCCGTTCACGTCGGGTGAGTGAATCCACGAGTTCTGAAAGCTGCTCGTTACCCTGAGTGCTCTCCTTCTTTAGCAGCGGCGCCATATGGTCGAGCAATCGACGGGTGGTTGATGGCGCGATAACAGCGTCGCCTCGATTGACCGTACGAATGGAATCCAGCAATTCTTCGGGAGGCGCGTCTTTCAATAGGAAACCACTGGCTCCTGCTTGAATTGCACTGAGCGCATACTCGTCCATGTCAAAGGTAGTAAGCACGATGACTTTAGGGCCTTCTGCGGCTGTCTTAGAAGGATCAAGCAAGCGCTCTGTTGCTTCTATGCCGTCCATCTCCGGCATTCGCACATCCATCAGGATGACGTCCGCCTGGCTCATCAGGGGAGTGGCTACGGCTTCACGGCCGTTGCTGGCCTCAACAACCACATTCATATCTTCTTGTGAATTGATTAGCATGCGGAAGCCGCTGCGTACTAGTAACTGGTCATCCACCAAGGCGACCTTGATGGCGTTGTCGTTTTCCATGTGTTGTTAGTCCTCGGAGTATGGAATGAATACGGCGACGGCGAATCCGCCGGAAGATTGTGGACCAGCGCTGCAAGTTCCTTCGTATAAGGCTACTCGTTCCTTCATACCGAGCAGTCCCTGGCCGGCGCCCTCTAGCTTGATGGCTCCCGCTCCACGCCCATCATCTTTGATCTGCAGTTCTAGGCCTCGGTACGTCCATCCGAGGATTACCTCGGCGACAGTGTTAGTACCAGCATGTTTGATTACATTCGTCAGGGATTCTTGAACGCAACGGTACGCCGTGAGCTCAGCGCCAGCGGGCAGTTCTTTTCGGGGAGTGCCTAGGGTGGTCAGTTGCATCGTCAGGCCTGAATTCTTCGCTAACTCCACGAGATCTGTGATGTCGGCTAGGCCTGGCAAAGGTCGGTTCTGAAGTTCTTCGTCTTTACGGAGGACGCCAAGAAGCCTGCGCATTTCCTTAAGCGACGCACGCCCAGTGTCCGAAACGGTTTTGAGGGTATCGATGGCAATTTGTGGGTCATTTACGGCTGCGTAGCGGGCACCATTAGCCTGCGTGATGATGACAGATAGCGAGTGGGCAACGATGTCGTGCATTTCCCGGGCAATATGATTACGCTCGTCAGACGCCGCCAGGGCTCTTTCCATGACGCGCTCCTTCTCAAGTCGTTCCGCATGATCCTTCAGCGACTTCATGGCCAAGCGCCGCGTGCGCGCAAGGTCGCCGAAAGTCCAAGAAACGGTGACTACGAGTGCCAGTCCCACAAACGACACCAACATATTGAACGTCATGGACGGCGTTGGATCAGAGACGTCACGGAACGGATTGAACATGCTGAACGTCGCCAATACTGCTCCGACCAGCCCGAGGGTTAGTGCGCCGAAGGACTGCCAACGTTTTCCGTAGACTGCCATGGTGTAAACCATGATGGGAACCGAAAACTGTGAAGGTAGCAGAAGGCCATCGAAGCCAAGCTGCATGATGTGACCAAAAGCGACAACCAGGGTAACGGCCCACGGAAATCTCCTGCGAACCATTAGCGGAGCTGATTGAAGCAGCGCAATCGCCATGATTGAAAGCATGGCAGAAGCGGACATGGCGCCGGCCAGCCCGACGGTCCCGGGAACACAGAATAAGGTGTAAATCAGACCTGTAATGAAGTCGATTCGTCGAGGATTCGCTCGGATCCAACCGTCAATTCGACGGTGGGGATTGGCAAAAATCAATGCTTCCTTCAATTCAGTGGTGTGAGCTGCAGGCTAATGAAGCAAAAGTTCGCTCCAGCCCGTGAACCTAGGATATCTACTCCAAGTGCACCTTGACCTCATGCCTGGGTTTGAAATCTTGAGGCCTGCTAAATATAAGTCCAACATATGAGATGAACTCTCACATGTTGGACTTTCGTGGCTAAGGTTAAACCATGGCAAATGAAATTGATATTGCGGTCATTCCAGGCGACGGTATTGGCCCTGAAGTAGTAACTGAAGCGGTCAAGGTATTGAAGTTCGTCACCAACGGTGGCAAGCAAGACCTCAAGCTCACTTACTACAAGCTTGGCGCTGAACACTGGTTGGAAACTGGTGAGACCTTGCCAGATGAGACGCTCGCGGCAATCAAGCAGCACGATGCGATTCTCTTTGGCGCTGTTGGCGCAGCACCGGGGGATACCCGCATTCCCTCTGGGATTATCGAACGAGAAATGCTCTTGAAATTGCGTTTCTCCTTGGACCATTTCGTGAATTTGCGTCCCTCCAAGCTTTACCCGGGTATTGAAAGCCCATTGTCCAACCCAGGACCCATCGATTTCGTAGTGGTGCGCGAAGGCACCGAGGGACCATATGTCGGAAACGGCGGTTCGGTGCGCACCGGAACTGCGCATGAAATCGCTACCGAGGTATCGGTCAATACGGCCTATGGAGTAGAGCGAGTTGTCCGTGACGCATTCCGCCGCGCTTCTGAACGAGAGCGTAAGCATGTGACGCTGGTGCACAAGCACAACGTACTGGTGCATGCGGGACACTTGTGGAAGCGGACAGTCGAAGCCGTTGCTGGGGAATTCCCCGAGGTAACCCATGACTATCTTCACGTCGATGCGGCCACGATTTTCCTGACCACTGATCCATCACGTTTTGATGTCATCGTCACAGATAATCTCTTCGGCGATATTCTGACTGACCAGGCCGGCGCAATCACAGGTGGAATTGGTTTGGCTGCGAGTGGCAACATCAATATGGACCGCACCTATCCATCCATGTTTGAACCGGTACACGGATCTGCGCCCGATATTGCCGGCCAGCAGAAAGCGGATCCGACGGCTGCAATTCTTTCAGTTGCGTTGATGCTTGATCATCTCGGAATGTCAGAGGAAGCACGCGCAGTTGAGCAAGCTGTTGAAAAAGAGATCACTTCACGTCAAGAATTGACCGATAATCGCACCACGAGTGAAATCGGCGATGCAATTGTCGCGTTACTGGCATAAGCTGAAAGTGACGTTTCCGATTATTTGCTAATCGGTAGCAATTCCACGAACGGGTGTTCCGCTTTGGCGTGGAGCATCCGTTCTTTGTTTATTGAGCTAGGAAGTCCAAGGTAGATGGAATTCACCGAAAATCTTTCAACGAATCGCAAGAGCGATCAAGAGCGCGCCAGCGTTTTGGCCAACCCTGGTTTCGGGGACTTCTTCACTGATCACACCACCGTCGTTGATTGGACTGCCAACGAAGGCGGCCGTGACGGCGAATGGCATGACGCTCGTATTGAGCCTTACGGTCCTATTGCAATGGACCCAGCTGCTTCTGTACTGCACTATGGCCAGGAAATCTTTGAAGGACTCAAGGCCTACCGTCATGAGGACGGCTCGGTGTGGACGTTCCGTCCCCGTGCCAACGCAGCACGCCTGAATAAGTCCGCTCAACGTCTGGCGCTGCCACAGTTGGACGAGGATGTTTTTGTTGAGTCGCTGAAGAAGCTCGTAGCTACTGACATCGACTGGGTTCCGAACGGCGAAGGCGAAGCTCTGTACTTGCGCCCATTCATGATTGCTACTGAAGCCTTCCTCGGCGTTCGCGCCGCTCGCGAAGTTTCCTACCGCGTCATTGCTTCTCCTGCAGGAAACTACTTCGGTGGCGAGCTCAAGCCCGTAGCTATTTGGGTATCGAAGAATTATGCCCGTGCAGGACGCGGCGGCACCGGCTCGGCCAAGTGCGGCGGCAACTATGCTGCTTCTTTGGTGGCACAGCTGGAGGCTGAAGAAAACGGCTGCAAGCAGGTTCTGTTCCTCGACTCCTTTAACGACAACGCAGTTGAAGAATTGGGTGGCATGAATGTTTTCTTTGTCACCAAGGACAACAAGTTGGTTACCCCTGCTTTGACTGGCACCATCCTTGAAGGCGTTACCCGTTCATCCGTTATCCAGCTTGCCAAAGATCGTGGCATTGAAGTTGAAGAACGAAAGATCACCCTTGATGAGTGGCGTGATGGTATTGCTTCTGGCGATATCACCGAAGTATTTGCTTGCGGAACCGCAGCGGTGATCACTCCAATTGGCGTATTGAAGAATGGCGAAGAGCTTATTGGCGACGAAAACGCTCCGGCTGGAGCGGTCACCATGTCCATTCGTGAAGAACTCCTAGGTATCCAGCTGGGCACCGTCGAAGATCGACACGGTTGGCTCGAGCGTTTGGCCTAGACAACAAAGTAAGCGACTACGATGGTCTCGGGGCTTGTGCCCTGGGGCCATCGTTTTTATGTGAAAAGGAATGAAATGCACGTACTCGTAACTGGCGGTGCAGGCTACATAGGATCACATGCAGTGCTCCTATTGCTCGAAGCAGGACATAAGGTTTCTGTCTTCGATAATCTGAGTAATTCATCGCCTGAATCATTAAGGCGTGTACGTGAGATGTCTAATTCAGCTCCAGAGCTTTTCATCGGAGATTTGCTGGATAGCGAGCGTTTAGATTCAGTATTGAGCCAAACTAAGCCGGATGCAGTGATTCACTTCGGTGGCCTTAAAGCTGTTGGCGAGTCCGTCCAAAAGCCAATTTCTTACTACCAGAACAATGTTGTGGGTACGTTGAACTTGGTTTCCGCGATGGAAAAAGCAGGGGTGAAGCGCCTGGTGTTCAGCTCTTCGGCAACGGTCTATGCAGAGTCCACTCAGTTGCCATTGGTGGAAGATGCTCAGCGCGACGCATCGAGCCCTTACGGACGTACCAAACTGCATATCGAGCAGATCCTCGAAGATCTCGCGGTCTCCGACTCGTCGTGGTCCATCGCTACCTTGCGCTATTTCAATCCGGTGGGCGCGCATCCTTCGGGAAATATCGGCGAGGATCCGCAGGGGATCCCTAACAACCTCATGCCATTTATTGCCCAGGTGGCCGTAGGGCGACGCAGTGAAGTTCAGGTCTTCGGCAACGATTACCCAACCTATGACGGTACCGGTGTACGAGACTACATTCACGTCATGGACCTTGCCCAGGGCCACCTAGACGCTTTGGATTTCTTGAACAGCAATAACGGCCAGTACGTGTGGAACCTTGGTACCGGTAGTGGAACCAGTGTCCTTGACGTCATTGGCGCGTTCTCACGGGCCTGTGGTCGGCAGCTTCCATACAAGTTGGTTGACCGTCGCCCGGGCGATATCGCAGAATACTACGGCGATCCGACCACAGCTCGATTGGAACTTGGTTGGAAGGCCGAACGCGGCGTCGAGGAAATGGCTCGCGATATGTGGGAATGGCAGTCCAAGAATCCAGCCGGATATCCGGATTATGATCTTGACGGTATTTCTGAAGAAGAAATTAACGAGTTTATTCGGGGTAATCGTGCCTCGAGCGCAAAACAAGACTAGACAAGAGAACTAATCAAATGAAAATTGCACGATTTGTAGTAGATGGCGACCCGCTGTACGGCGTTGTAGATGGCAATGATATTCATGTCCTAGCGGGGGATCCCTTCTTCCAAGGGATTAAGACTACGGGAGCAACCCACAGCCTCGACGACGTTCGTTTGGTCGCACCAATCATTCCGCGTTCAAAGGTGGTTGGCTTCGGCCGCACCTACCGTGAACATGCCAAGGAACTGGGGAATGAAGTCCCTGAAGAACCGCTCATGTTCTTGAAGCCAAACACTTCGGTAGTTGGTCACGGGGATCCTGTCACTTTGCCGGCATTCTCCGAAGAAGTTTCCTTCGAGGGCGAACTCGCTGTCGTTATCGGACGTATCTGCAAAGATGTTCCAGCCGACAAGGCGCAGGACGTTATTTTTGGCTACACCGTAGCCAATGACCTGACTGCACGTGATGCGCAGCGAACTGACCCACAGTGGGCACGTGCCAAGGGCTTTGACGGTTCTTGCCCGCTGGGTCCTTGGATTGAAACTGAATTAGCTGATCCTGATGACGTTGGTATTGTCACGCGAGTCAATGGCGAAGTCCAACAAGATGGATCCACCAACGAGATGATTTGGCCAGTGAATGAATTAGTCGCGCGGGCATCGGAGGCCTTTACGCTGTTACCGGGCGATGTCATCATGACCGGAACTCCGGCAGGTGTTGGGTTAGTAAAAGCTGGTGACATCGTGGAAATTGATGTTGAAGGAATTGGTTCGTTGCGAAGCGTATTCCGACGCTAAATTTTGGTGGTTGGGTTGTTCGAGAGTAGTGCGCGGAGCTCCGAACAACTTGCCATCATCATTTTGGTGGAACCGCACTGGCTCCTGATCATTTATGTGATCGGGAGCCTTGCGGTTTAAATGCAACTTTCAGCCTTGAAGGCATAGAATGAAGACATCATGACTGATCTATCGCTGATTCCTGTAGTAACCGAAGACACCCCGGTACGCGTCCGCTTTTGCCCATCACCCACTGGTACGCCTCACGTTGGCCTGATCCGTACGGCCCTGTTCAACTGGGCCTACGCCCGTCACACCGGTGGCAAGATGATCTTCCGCATCGAAGATACCGATGCAAAGCGCGACTCGGAAGAAAGCTACAACCAGGTTCTGGACGCCTTGAACTGGTTGGGCATCGACTGGGACGAAGGCGTCAACGTTGGCGGACCGCATGAACCGTACCGCCAGTCGCAGCGAAGCGAGATTTACCAAGACGTCATTGCCAAGCTCCGCGCGGCCGGACATTTGTATGAGTCGTACTCGACTCCAGATGAAATCGAAGCTCGCCACAAGGCAGCCGGCCGGGACCCAAAACTTGGCTATGACAACTTTGACCGAGAGCTCACCGATGAGCAGAAGGCTGCGTTCAAGGCAGAGGGCCGCGAGCCTGTATTGCGCGTTCGCATGCCGGACCACGACGTCACCTTCAACGATCTCGTACGTGGAGAAATCACGTTCAAAGCAGGCAGCGTACCGGACTATGTCGTAGTTCGTGCCAACGGCCAGCCCCTGTACACCCTTGTGAACCCGGTTGATGACGCTCTAATGGGAATCACTCACGTACTTCGTGGCGAAGACCTGCTTTCTTCAACGCCACGTCAGGTTGTTTTGTACGCGCTTCTCCACGATATTGGCGTTGCTGACTACATGCCACGCTTCGGTCACCTGCCATATGTGATGGGCCAAGGAAATAAGAAGCTTTCCAAGCGTGACCCAGAATCCAGCTTGTTCCTGCACCGTGACAACGGCTTCATTCCAGAGGGCTTGCTCAACTACCTGGCATTGCTTGGGTGGTCGCTGAGCGCCGATGAAGACATCTTCTCCAGCAAGCAGCTTGTGGAAGCTTTCGACGTAGCGGACGTTCTATCCAACCCTGCTCGTTTCGATGTCAAAAAGGCAGAAGCCATCAACGGCACGCACGTCCGCATGCTTGAACCACGGGACTTCCGCGATCGCCTGGTGCCCTATCTTCAGGCAGCTGAACTCGTAGGCAGTGAGCTGACTGCTCGCGAAAACGAAATCCTTGATCAGGCAGCCCCATTGGTCCAGGAACGCATCGCACTGCTGCGCGAGGCCGCCGATATGCTGGAGTTCCTTTTCAAGTCTGACGATGAAATTGTCATTGCGGACAATGCGCTCAAGGGCATGCCGGCAAACCTCGTAGAGGTTGTTGACGCATCGGTTGAGGCCTTGGAAGGTTTGACCGACTGGAACGCGGAGAGCATCCAGAATGCGCTTCGCGCCAAGTTGGTCGATGAGCTGGAGCTCAAGCCTCGCCAGGCTTTCGGCCCGGCACGAGTCGCTATTTCCGGAAAGCGAGTATCGCCTCCACTATTTGAATCCATGGAAATCTTGGGTCGAGATTCAAGCCTGAACCGCCTTCGCGCATTTGGCGCCTCCCGGTAGGTCTAGTCCTCCACAAGGGTGAAGCGTACAAAACACCTTGGGTTCCAACACCCTCAACTACTGTTGGAATCCAAGGTGTTTTTGCAATTTCGAACTGATGTGGGGTGCGCTCGCGGCCGAGTGGATAAAAGATCGCAAAGCATGAGACCACCTGTTGAAGTGCGTCAATTCACAGGCTGAATCGTAACGCCGATCGACGTTTCAGTGAATTTCAATTGCCAATTTTTGGCGATTCTCCGCGCATTTTTGACGTGGTTCGGGATTGACTGCTCGATTTGTGTAGATGTTTGCTTGCCGGTATAGTTTTATCTCGTGCTGCGGAAGTGGCCTGGAATAATGCCTGGCAGTATTCCTAAACTCCCAAGTCACAATGGGATATGGTGTAATTGGCAACACAACGGTTTCTGGTTCCGTCATTCTAGGTTCGAGTCCTGGTATCCCAGCGCTTCATCGGATTTATCCGGTGAGTCAAGGTAAAACTTGGCGTACGGCCCCATCGTATAGCGGCCTAGTACTCCGCCCTCTCACGGCGGCAACACGGGTTCGAATCCCGTTGGGGTCACCATATAAAAAACCACGGAGAAATCCGTGGTTTTTTCTTTTGCATCGAAAATGTATCTCTATCTCTCAGCAAACATCCCTGTCATAAGGCAAGATGGTGCACATGGAGTCGAACTCAGATCAGACAAAGCCTGCAATGAGCGATGTCGCTGGAGATGGACGTATCAGCAGCGTCACCATTGAGAGCCTCACAGAGTTGCGTGACATTCTCAGTGACCTTGTATTTGTCGGCAACCAGTCTCCGGCACCATCTGAGAGCGATCAGTTGCGCGAAAAGACGTTGCACCAGATATCTGACTATTTGATACCCCGCGTAGCAAACCTCGGGGCACCGCTACTGGCTGTTGTAGGTGGGTCCACCGGTTCCGGCAAATCGACGTTGGTGAACTCGATTATCGGCGAACAAATCAGCATTTCTGGCGCGGTTCGCCCGACAACCAGGACGCCAGTTCTTGCCGTCAATCCTGCAGACCAACCGTTTTTTGAGACCGACCGTGTCCTGCCTGAACTCACTCGTGTTGCCGGCGGTGGATTTGCCCTAACCGGTGAAGGATCTGGCATCGATGCGCTCGTGATGAAGCCTCACGAGAACGTGCCGCAAGGATTGGCAATCCTTGACGCACCCGACATCGATTCTGTATCAGACGACAATCGGGCTCTCGCAGGCCAACTGCTCAACGCTGCTGATCTATGGATATTCGTCACGACAGCCAACCGATACGCGGATGCCCTGCCCTGGGAATTGCTGACGGATGCAGGCGTTCGCGACATTACTGTTTGCGTGGTCCTTAATCGAGTTCCTCCGGGAGCGGAGCGCGATATTGTTCCAGACCTTCGTCGGTTACTCAGTGAAAAGAATTTGGATCCGGCGTTACTACATGTCTTCAATGAGACGCAACTAAGTGATCAGGGCCTTATACCGGGGGAGCAGGTCGAACCTCTCTTGGCATGGCTCAACGCCTTGGCCGCGGATTCCGCCAAGCGCCGACAGATAGCAGCGCAGACCCTTGCCGGAGCATTACGGCGAACTACTGCCGATGTAAGTGAACTTGTCGCAGAATTGCAAGATCAGGAACAGCAGCTTGATGATCTGCTCCGCCTGACCAATGAGCGGTTTTCTCAAGCACAAGAGCGGATCAACGCGGCACTCAATGACGGCTCTTTGTTGCGTGGGGAAATTTTGGCACGCTGGCAAGATTTTGTTGGCGCTGGGGAATTGCTTAGAGGTATCGAGGGCGCCATCGGTCGGGTTAGAGATCGCGTCGGCGCGTTCTTTTCTGGGCGACCGCCAGCCACGCATCGCGTAGAACAAGCTATCGAATCCGGATTGCATACCGTTTTTGTTGCCGAGATAACCAAGGCCTGCCATGACGTAGACAGGTCGTGGAAAAACACTCCGCTTGGACAGGTGCTACTCATTGACCTCGAAGCGCCCCGGCCTCCCAAAGACCTCAGCGAGCAAGCTGCCGAAAGCATCCGATTGTGGCAGAAAGACATCCTGGAGATGATCCGTGAAGAAGGTGCCGGCAAACGCAAAACTGCCCGCATGGCTGCTTTTGGGGTAAACGGGGTTGCCGTCATATTGATGGTTGTCGTTTTCGCTTCGACTGCGGGGTTAACCGGCCTGGAAATTGGAATCGCTGGCGGATCCGCGGTCGTTGGGCAAAAGCTACTGGAAGCAATTTTTGGTGAGGACGCGGTACGTAGGATGGCAACCAGAGCTCGGAAAATGCTGGACGCGCGTGCTCAGGCCCTGATTGGAAAGACCTCCGCAATGTATGCCAACGGAATTGACCGAGTGGCTCAACCTGATGCTGCTCGATCATTGAGCCGAGTTACTGAAGGATTGAACGGTAAGGGGGCCAAGAAATGACAGAACGAAAAGTGCTCCGTGCTGTAAACGGCCTGAACCAACAAATTGACAGTGTTGTAGAAGCCATGCAGCTTGCTGAACCATATCTGGACTCGGAGAGCATCGATTTAGCCGCTTCGGTGATCGGGAGATCCGAGTCGCGCAGGAGGCTATCCTCTGAACACGTCGTAGTCGGTCTCTTTGGTGCTACAGGAAGTGGCAAGTCAACCTTGTTCAACGCGTTGGTGGGTAGCGAACTGGCTTCCACCGGTGTGATCCGTCCAACCACGACCAAAACAGTGGCAGCCATCTGGGATACCGCAGGTGCCAATGAACTTTTGGACTGGCTGGAAGTCACCGACCGTCACGTCATCGAGAAATCAGCCGAATCCACACGCCGCTCATCGAAAAAGGAATTTGATACAGGGCTATTGCTGTTGGACTTGCCTGACATGGACTCCACGAAAGTCGAGCACCATCAGATTGCTAATCGCCTCGTAGGCCAGGTGGATTTCTTGGTTTGGGTGCTTGATCCGCAGAAGTATGCTGACGCATCTATTCATCATGGATATTTGAACTCCTTGCGCAGTCAGCAGGGAAACATTTTGATTGTTCTGAATCAGATAGATCGCGTAACTGAGTCAGACAGGAAGAACATCGTTAGCTCTTTGCGAGATATTCTCGCTTCGTCTGGACTGGACCGCCTCCCAGTTGTGTGCGCGTCGGCAACCACAGGTGAGGGGCTGGAAGAAGTTCAGCGGGAGATCTCCGCGGCGGCGAAGAACAAGGCAATCTCCACCCGAAGGCTCCGTGCAGATGTTGACCAAGTTGTTCATCATCTTCATGGCGAGTTGAGTGCACAGAAGATCCATCTACCTGGTCAGATGCATCAGTCGGAGTTGGAACGGACCATAGCGAATGCGCATGGGGCACAATACATTGCTGATGCGGTAGAGACGTCATACAGGCTCCGGGCTGCGCGACGCACCGGATGGCCAGTGACAACTTGGTTGACCCGATTGCGCAATGATCCCCTGCAACGAATGAACTTGGGGCGCAAAAGGGATGACCCTGAACTGTCCATCACTTCACGCCCCGAACTCTCAGTTGCGGAATCCGCGGCCATTGACCATGCCATCGATAAGTATGTTCAAGAAGCCAGTGAGGAACTTCCCGATAGCTGGAAGGAACCGATTCGGGAACAAGTAGGGGCTAACGCACAACAGCTAGACGGAGCTGTTGATGCCGCAATCGCTGGTACTCCTTTGGGTATTGAAAAATCGTCGTGGTGGTGGCCTGTAGCCAAATTTATTCAGTGGATCTCCTTGCTAGCGGCCTTGGGTGGAGCGCTGTGGCTGGCGGCTTACCCCGTCGCTGGATACTTCCAATTAGACCTGCCAGAGGCTCCGCGAGTAGAGGGCGTAGCTGTCCCGACGCTCATTCTTGTAATAGGTGTGTTGCTTGGAATCGTTCTTGGAATAGCATGTTCATTCGTCAATCGAATAGTGGCTAAAGTTAAGCGTAGGAAGGCGTTGCGAAATATAGAACGTTCGGTATCCGACCTGGTTCGCACTGCAGTTGTTGAACCGGTGGATCATTATCTGAACACCTACAACAGCTATGCCGCCCTTATTACCTCAGCAGCAAAGAAAGCCGAATAGAACTCTGTGACTAGTAATCAGCCTGAAGCTACCGTCGGAGACCTTGGTGAGCAAGGGATTCTCGACACCATTCTTCCGCTCCTTGATTCGCGCAAGGCAAATCTTGGTCCGGGAGATGATGCTGGCGCGCTCAGCGTACAAGGATCAGAGATCCTGGTTTCGGTGGATACCCTTGTCGAAAATCAAGACTTCAAGCTGATCTGGCCCAGCGGCCTTGAGCATCGCGCGTACGACATCGGCTGGAAATCTATTGCCCAGAACGTCTCTGACATCAACGCCATGGGCGGACGGTCCACTGGCGCGGTCATTTCTCTTTCGTTACCTGCGACAACGTCCTTAGAGTGGGTGAAGGATTTCGCCCAGGGGATCGCGGACGCCATCGAGTCGCTCGGGGCCAAAGAACTGACAATTCTCGGCGGTGACCTCGGAAAGTCGACGGAAATCTCTGTGACGACGACCGTTCTGGGCGAAACCGAGCATGGGAAGATTCTTCGTAGTGGGGCCAAGCCAGGAGATGTCATCGCGGTGGCTGGCCGCCTCGGCGACGCAGGGGCTGGCCTATCGGTTTTGGAACACAGCGGTAACGCGAAAACATGGAGCAGGGCAGTGCGGCGAATCGTCGAAGCTCAGTGCAAGCCGGCACCACCGTTGGGTTCTGGTCCTCGTGCAGCAGAAGTAGGCGCCCACGCCATGATGGATATCTCAGATGGTTTGGTGCGTGATACTGCTCGGCTCGCCAAAAGCAGCAGTGTGAGCATTGACTTTGGCAGCCAGGTTCTGCAGAAATTTGCTGCACGGTTAGCGCCAGCAGCTCAACTCACCGGCATAGATTCCATGGATTGGGTATTGCACGGCGGCGAGGATTTCGGTCTTTTGGCGGCATTCCCAGCAGATGCTGAAGTGCCAGAAGAGTTCACGGTTGTCGGTATCGCCAAGGCCCGTAGCGGCCGTCGTTCACTGGTGACCGTCGATGGCAAGGCTGTTATGCCCAACGCCGGTTTTGATCACTTCAATTAAAGATTCGTTGGCGCCCTCGTGCGCTTGTTACGAGTGATCGTTCTGAACCCGAAGCAGTTCAGATAATTCATGAGCTGCGCTGGTGACAGCTTCATGATGGATCTTTCCTGGCTGACGGGTGAGGCGTTCAATAGGTCCTGACAGGGATAGTGCTGCGATGACGCGGCCTGACTGCCCTCGGACAGGTGCCGAGACCGAAGCAACGCCGGGCTCGCGTTCTCCTAGGGATTGGGCCCATCCGCGCCGACGCACGCCGGCCAAGATGGTTGGTGTAAAGCGAGCATGATGAAGTCCTTCAACCATCCGCTCGTTATCTTCCCATGCCAAGAGGATCTGAGCGGCTGATCCTGCCTTCATGGACAGCTGAGTCCCAACTGGGATGGTGTCACGCAAGCCAATCGGGCGCTCCGCGCTGGCGATGCAGACACGGAAGTCTCCCTGCTTGCGGAATATCTGGGTACTCTCGCCCGTGAGATCGCGAAGCTTGATGAGAATTGGCCCCGCGGCGCTGACCAATCGGTCTTCGCCAGCAGCGCTCGCCAGTTCTACCAGGCGGTTCCCGAGCTCAAATCGACCATGCATATCTCTTCCCACGAGCCCGTGGTGAACAAGAGACTGAGCGATGCGGTGCACAGTTGGACGAGAAATATCCGTCAACTCCACTAGTTGGGAAAGGGACGTTGGTCCGTTTTCGAGCGCATTGAGGATGGCTGCCGCTTTATCTAGAACACCTACACCGCTACCTGTTGTCATACGTCCAGTATCACGTCTCATTATTTGAGATTCAAGTCCGCATACTGGAAATGACTATCTGTGAAGTGTCAAAGTTGAACTACCACAATTACGTAGCTTGAGGAGTGTGTCGCATGTCCGCCATGCAGTCGCCCCAGACATTGGCAGAAAAAGTATGGAGCGCACATGTTGTGCGCCAAGGTGAAGGAAATGGAGAGTCCCGCCAGCCGGACTTGATTTACATTGATCTTCACCTCCTCCACGAGGTGACCTCGCCGCAGGCGTTCGAAGGCCTGCGTTTGGCAGGACGCCAGCTGCGCCGTCCTGATCTGACCATCGCGACCGAAGATCACAACACTCCCACGCTTGAAATCGACAAGCCCATTGCAGACTTGACCAGTCGAACGCAGATTAATACTCTGCGCGAGAACTGCAAGGAATTCGGGGTTCGCCTTCACTCCTTGGGCGATAAGGAACAGGGAATTGTCCACGTCGTGGGTCCCCAGCTTGGCCTGACCCAGCCTGGTATGACAGTAGTCTGCGGTGATTCCCATACTTCAACACACGGCGCCTTTGGTGCCTTGGCTTTTGGCATTGGCACCTCCGAAGTGGAACACGTCATGGCTACGCAGTCCTTGAGTCTGAAGCCTTTCAAGACCATGGCAATCAATGTTGAAGGCACTCTGAAGCCGGGTGTTACTGCCAAGGACATCATCTTGGCAGTCATTGCCAAGATTGGTACTGGTGGCGGTCAGGGATACGTACTTGAATACCGGGGCTCAGCGATTCGCTCGCTGTCCATGGACGCACGTATGACCATCTGCAACATGTCTATCGAAGCGGGCGCTCGCGCCGGCATGATCGCTCCAGACCAGACCACCTTTGAATACGTCAAGGGCCGTCCGCACGCACCTAAGGGAGCAGACTGGGACGCGGCAGTGGAAGACTGGACAAAGTTGCACTCCGATGAAGGTGCCCAGTTTGACGCAGAAGTCTTCTTGAATGCCGATGAACTTGAACCATTCGTTACATGGGGGACTAACCCAGGCCAGGGCGTCTCCCTCTCCCAGAGTGTTCCGTCGCCGGAAGATTTCGAAGACGAGAATGATCGCAAATCTTGTGAGCGAGCGTTGAACTACATGGGTCTCATTGGCGGTACGCGGATGAAGGACATCAGGGTGGATACCGTCTTCTTGGGATCCTGCACCAACTCTCGCATGGAAGATCTGCGAGCGGCTGCGAAAGTCATCAAGGGCAAGGTCAAAGATCCAAACGTTCGGATGATCGTTGTTCCAGGATCGGCGCGAGTCCGACTCGAAGCCGAAGCTGAAGGACTGGATCAAGTATTCAAGGACTTTGGTGCTGAATGGCGATTTGCCGGTTGCTCCATGTGCTTGGGAATGAATCCTGACCAGTTGGAGGAGGGGGAGCGCTGTGCTTCTACCTCCAACCGAAACTTTGAAGGCCGTCAGGGCAAGGGCGGACGCACGCACCTGGTTTCGCCACTGGTGGCGGCAGCGACCGCGGTTCGCGGAACCCTGTCATCGCCAAGCGACCTGGCCAACACTCCGGCCGCAGTCTAGAAAGGATTACCAAGATGGAAAAAATTATTAGCCACACCGGCATTGGTGTCCCGCTGCGGCAGAGCAATGTGGACACGGACCAAATCATCCCTGCCGTGTATCTCAAGCGCATCACCCGCACCGGCTTTGAGGATGCACTGTTTGCCGGCTGGCGCCGGGACGAGACCTTCATCCTGAACAAAGAACCGTTTAACACCGGATCCGTGCTCGTTGCAGGTCCTGATTTTGGTACGGGATCTTCGCGTGAACACGCTGTTTGGGCATTGAAGGATTATGGCTTCAAAGCCGTTATTTCCGCTCGTTTTGCTGATATCTTCCGTGGCAACTCTGGCAAGCAAGGACTGGTCGCAGCCGAGGTAGCGCAAAGCGACATCGAATTAATCTGGAAGGAGCTGGAGAATAATCCGGGGACAACAGTGACCGTGGATCTTGAATCCCGCACCGTCACCTGCGGATCAATTTCTGCACCGTTCCAAATTGACGACTACACCCGCTGGCGTCTGATGGAAGGCTTAGACGACATCGGTCTGACCTTGCAGCAGCAGGATTCGATCACTGCCTACGAGGCTCAGCGTCCGGAACACAAGCCTAAAACTCTGCCTGCTCAAACCGCAGGCTAATAGGTTTTTACCGAAACAGGAATAATAGGTCCGCTCTTCCCCGTTCTTATAGCGGGAGGGCGGACCTACTGTTCTTCCTAGGACGCACATACCGCTCGGTTCGTGACGTGGCTGAAAGCATGCTCACAATGTGTACGCCACGGGATGATCTGACCATACCAGCGGGTATAGAAGCGGTATGCTTGCTAAGTCCTGCCAGTTCGAAAGCTCAGAGGCTTCGGCGGGCGATAACGACTACGCGATGAGGTAATTCATACATGGGTAAGATCTTGACGATCCATGGTGGTGTTCCACTTAAGGGCACCGTACGAGTCGGCGGAGCAAAGAACCTAGTGCCAAAAGCCATGGTTGCAGCTCTGCTCGGTGACACTCCTTCCGTTCTGCGCAATGTACCGGAAATCAAAGACGTCGTCGTAGTACGCAGCTTGCTTGAGATTCATGGTGTCAAGGTTGATCAGGACCCAACCACGGGTGATCTGACCATGGACCCAACCCAGGTGAAGACTGCCTCGAACCAGGCAATCGATGCCCATGCAGGCGACTCGCGTATTCCCATTCTTTTCTGTGGTCCACTGATCCACTCACTGGGTGAAGCGTTCATTCCTGACCTCGGTGGTTGCCGCATCGGCGACCGCCCTATTGACTTCCACCTCGAAGTCCTGCGCGAATTCGGCGCGGTAGTGGACAAGGCTCCAGATGGCATCCGTATCTCGGCTCCAAACGGCCTAACCGGTGCCAAGCTCTCCTTGCAGTACCCAAGCGTAGGTACCACCGAGCAGGTTCTGCTTTCTGCAGTGCGCGCCAAGGGTGTCACCGAAGTGAGCAACGCTGCCATTGAGCCAGAAATCCTGGATCTTATCTCGCTGTTGCAGAAGATGGGCGCCATTATCTCTGTACACCGTGACCGCGTGATCCGCATTCAAGGTGTTGACAAGCTCACCGGCTTTGACCACACGTCCCTTCCAGACCGCAATGAGGCCGCATCATGGGCTTCAGCTGCTTTGGTCACCAAGGGCGATATTTTCGTTCAGGACGCCCAGCAGCGCGATTTGACTGCGTTCCTTCATGTATACCGCCAGATCGGTGGAGAATTTGAAGTCAAGTCCAACGGCATTCGTTTCTATCACCCAGGTGGAGACCTAAATCCGTTGATCTTGGAAACTGACGTCCACCCTGGATTTATGACTGACTGGCAGCAGCCGTTGGTTGTTGCCCTAACTCAGGCCAAGGGCGTATCCGTAATCCACGAAACCGTTTACGAAAACCGCTTCGGTTTCACCGACGCATTGGTGCGCATGGGCTCCACCGTTCAGGTGCACACTGATTGCCTCGGATCCACTCCTTGCCGCTTTGGACAGCGCAACTTCAAGCACTCGGCTGTTGTTGTAGGTCCAGCCAAGCTCACCGGTGCAGACATCGATGTTCCAGATCTTCGCGGTGGCTTCTCGCACCTGATTGCAGCGCTGGCTGCTGAAGGAACGAGCCGTGTTACCGGAATTGAAATCATCAACCGTGGATATGAGCACTTCATGGACAAGCTGCAGAGCTTGGGCGCCAACGTTGAGCTGAGCAACTAAAAGGGGATCTCGTTCGTGGTGAAGATCCTGGCTCCGGGGGAGTCTGCTAAAACTAAGCGAGTTTTTGCCGTGCTGGCCGGAATTGTCCGTCCCGTAATGAATGGACTGATCGGTAGGTCGTGGAAGGGTTTTGAAAATCTTCCACAAGGTGGCTACATCGTTTGTCCTAATCACTTGACGGAAATTGATCCGCTGGTCGTTGGGCACGCGATTTACAGTAACGGCAGGCTTCCTCGTTGGCTGGCAAAAGAGTCGCTTTTTAAGCCACCTGTGCTCGGCTGGTTCCTCCGTACCACCGGTCAGATTCCGGTATCCCGAAGGTCAGCCAGTGCAGCCGATTCCCTGAAGCAAGCGCAGAAGGTTTTGGACGCCGGCGGAGTCATCGTGATCTATCCAGAGGGAACTCTGACCAGGGATCCGAACTTGTGGCCAATGATCGGTCATACCGGTGCTGCGCGCCTTGCGTTGCAGACCGGTGCGCCGGTAGTGCCGATGGCTCACTGGGGAGATCAGGAACTTCTGCCAAGGTACTCCAAGAAGTTGTATCTCTTCCCACGCAAACATGCAACCGTATCTGTTGGATCTCCGGTTGCTCTGGATGACTTGCGCGACGGTCCTCGAACTCGCGCGGTGCTTCAAGAAGCAACCAACAGGATCATGGATGCGATCACTGGTCTGCAGGCCGAATTGCGACAAGAAGAACCACCAACAAAGCGTTGGGATCCTAGCGAACACGGTCAAGCTCAAACTGGCCGCAGCTTCGAAAAACCGGACAATTAATCATTACTCGACATCATCACTTTCTAGAGGACTGACAATGACAAAGCCGCTTCCACGCAAGATTGCCGTGATGGGTGCCGGTAGCTGGGGTACCACCTTTGCCAAGGTGTTGGCGGACTCCGTTGCTGAGCAGGGGATTCCAGTCCAGATTTGGGCACGTCGAGATGACGCTGCCAATGAGATCAATGAACGCCACACCAACTCCCGGTATCTTCGCGAAACCAAGCTTCCTGCCAACATCTCTGCTTCTTCTAACCAGCGTGAAGTACTTGAAGGTGCTGACTTGGTTGTGCTGGCAATCCCGTCGCAGTCGCTACGACGCGAGTTAGCGGTCTTCAAGAAGTACTTTGAGCCTGAAGCAGTGTTGCTGTCACTGATGAAGGGTCTTGAACGCGGGACCGATCTGCGGATGAGTGAAGTTATTGCCGAGGTGACGCAGTTCCCTGAAGAGCGCGTCGCAGTGCTTTCTGGACCGAACCTCGCCATGGAAATTGCGCGCGAACAGCCAACGGCGTCGGTAGTTGCTTGCACCGATTCCGAGACTGCTCAATGGATCGCTGAGCTTTGCTCGGCACCGTATTTCCGTCCATATACCAATGATGATGTGCTCGGCGTTGAGCTTGGCGGAATCGTAAAGAACATCATCGCGCTTGCTGTTGGCATGTGCGATGGCATGGGCATGGGAGACAACACGAAGTCCACCGTCATCACGCGCGGTTTGGCCGAGACGACTCGACTCGTGCTGTCTCTCGGCGGTCGGTTGGATACATTGGCTGGACTATCGGGACTCGGCGACCTGGTTGCAACCTGCTCCTCGTCGCTGTCGCGTAACAACACCGCGGGCCGACTTTTGGGGCAGGGGTTGTTCCTCGATGAGGTTAACGACCGTATGTCTCAGACGGCCGAGGGCATTAAGTCAGCACGTGCGGTCTTTGATCTGGCGCGTGCACATGAAGTGGAAATGCCAATTACTGAAGCAGTGGTCATGGTGCTTGAAGGATCATTGAGCGTCGAGAACATGGCCGCACGGTTGTTGTCACGTGAGCTGAAATCTGAAGGAGAATAGAACTGATGGTTGATCGTAAACTCCGCGTCCTGCTCCTGTTCGGCGGACGCTCTTCAGAACACTCCGTATCGTGCGTAACGGCGGCTGGCGTTATGCACGCCATTGACCGTGAACGTTTTGACGTGATTCCAGTGGGCATCACCCGCGATGGCGGATGGACCTTGTTGGATAAGGATCCAGAAGGTTGGGCCCTGGACTCGGGACAGCTGCCAGAAATATCATCCGTGGACCACCCGGTACAGCTATCTCCTGAGCCAAACAACACATCACTCCAGGCCTTCAGTAACGCAAAAATTTCTGAAATTTCGGGAGTGGACGTTGTCTTCCCGCTGTTGCACGGTCCGTTCGGCGAGGACGGTTCGATTCAGGGCATGCTGGAAACTGCCGGAGTTCCTTATGTTGGCTCTGGCATCGCAGCTAGTGCCATGGGCATGGATAAGCACTTCATGAAAGTGGTCTTTGAAGGTGCAGGATTCAACGTTGGTCCATACGAAGTAATCACCAATAAGCAGTGGCTGCGAGATAGCAACGAAGCCTTGGCTCGCTGCGAGAACTTGGAGTACCCGCTGTTCGTGAAGCCGGCTCGCGCTGGTTCATCTGTTGGCATTACCAAAGTTGACGTGCCGTCTGAGCTTCGTGCTGCAGTGGAACTTGCTCGTGCTGAGGATCCCAAGGTGGTCGTTGAGCAGGGCATTGTTGGGCGCGAAATCGAATGCGGTGTATTGGAAGGCCGCGGAAGTTCTTCCGCACGCGCCTCCCTGCCAGGCGAAATCGCAGTGGCCGATAGTGGGCATACATTCTATGATTTCGAGGCCAAGTATGTTGACGGGGCTGCTGCGCAGCTCAGCTGCCCAGCAGATTTGAGTGAAGAGGCCACGGCGGAGATCCGAGAGTTGGCGGTCAAGGCATTTGATTCTCTAGACGCTGAGGGACTTTCGCGTGTTGACTTCTTCTACACGCCAGATGGCCAGTGGATCATCAACGAGATCAACACTATGCCGGGCTTTACACCGTCCAGTATGTATCCGCAGATGTGGAGCAAGACTGGCATTGATTACCGTGAACTGATCAATGAGCTTATTGCATTGGCGACTGAGCGAAACGTCGGTCTGCGATAAATCAGGGATTTAGCTAGTCCAACAACATTGGCCTGGTGCACCGAAATCATTCGGAGCACCAGGCCAATGTTCGTCGTCGTATTGTCGGCGGACTACAATTGCTCAGATTTATCGACGCTGACGCAAGCCTTCTGAGCAGGAATCTTTGCTGCTGCGTCGGAAAGCGATGCGAGCACGGTACTTGAAGGAATCACGTTCGGATCCAGCACTACTTCAGTCGCGGGGGTCCGTCCGTAAGTGGTGAGCGTCCAGATTCCAGTCTTGTCATCCTCATGTGCAACCCAGTCAACATCATTGACCGATACGCAAGGGTCAGTGGTAGGAGTGGGAACCTCGACGCCACAACGCAAAACTACTTTGGAAGGATCTCCCCATGCCGAAGTTGACTGCGAAGTGGTGGAACGGCGGTCAGCATCGCCAATGGCATCTGGTAGTACAACCATCATCTCGGCGCAAAGAGGATTTGAAGCGTCGGGTGCCGCGTCTACCGCGGCTACCGATGAGCAGGCAGCGAGTAATGGTAAAACTAGTACTCCGACTAAGGCACTTCGCGTAAATCGGCCTACTTTTGGATTAAGTTTTGGTGACAGTCGGGTTGTAACGCTGTTTTTAGACACGTTATAAGCGTACATCGGCTATCTGAAAGATAAGATGTATTGAGTTGAAACTGTGAAAGGTAGCATATGTCCTTCGAAGAGCAGCCAGCAAGGCAGCGTACAAATAAGAAGCGCACTGGGCGTGTAGTACTCTTTAGCGTTCTATCCGTAATGCTAATAGCTGTGTTGGTTGCCGGGCTTTATGCCTGGAACTTGGCACGCACGTTTGACGACAATAGCAACAAGCTTGCCGATGCTTTCCCGGCCGAGGAAACTCGACCGGAGGTCAAAGAGGAGTCAAAGGATGCCATCAACATCCTCTTGCTCGGAACCGACACTCGTGAAGAACGCTCCGATGATGAGCAGGGCGACGACTTCGCAACGCTTCCAAACGGCGGCCGTTCTGACACGATGATGCTCGTTCACATCCCATCGGACCGTAAGAACGTATTTGTCACCTCGATCATGCGTGATACTTGGCTAGATATTCCTGGCGTTGGTACAGCTAAGATCAACCGTGCATTCGCAAGCGGTGGCGTGCCAAAGGCCGTGGAGACCCTTGAAGGACTCTTTGGCATTCGTATCAATCACGTGGCCTCGATCGACTTCGAAGGGTTCAAGGGATTGACCGATGCCGTCGGCGGCGTAACGGTTAATAATCCAATTGCTTTCACCCCGGTGCATGCAAAGGGATACCACTTCGATGAGGGTGTGCAAAAGCTGGATGGCGACAGGGCCTTGGTGTTTGTTCGCGAGCGCAAGGCATTTACCGGTCCCGGCGGCAGCGATTACCGTCGCGTGAAAAACCAGCAGTTGTTTGTTAAGTCCTTGATTGGCCAGATTCTGTCCAAAGAGACTCTTACCAACCCCGGTAAGATCCAGAATGTTGTTAGCGAGATTGCACCCTACGTCGCCGTTGATGAAACACTTGATTCGGGTAAGATTGCCGGAATTGCCTCGTCAATGCTGAACATTCGCTCTGATGACATGAAGTTCTTCACCCTGCCTAACAACGGTCCGGGACGTTCTGCAGATGGTCAGTCAATCGTGATTCCTGACATGGATACGATTGATAAGTTTGGCGAAGCACTTCAGAATGACACTGTTGATGAGTTCGTAGCTGCAACAGACTTGTCACAGTAATACCACCTAAGGAACCGCTTTCCATGACCACCCAAAAACTCGACACTTCCACGCGTGCCATCAAAGATTGGCTTGCGAGGAGCGTAAAGAGTCTCGGGAACCACTCTGATCGGCTAAATGCCATCAATATTTTCCCGGTGGCAGACGGTGATACAGGGAGCAACCTGTACCTCACTGCACGTGCTGGCCACGACGCCGTCAGTGAATTGGACAGTGAAGATATCGGCGGTTTTCTTGAAGTTGCCGCGCGCGCCTCAATGGAGTCTGCGCGCGGCAACTCCGGTACTCTGTTCGCTGTATTTCTCAGCGGGCTGAGTGAACCCTGGATTGGTCAAGAACGGTTGACCGCTCCGTTGCTGGCACTTGGCCTGGAGCGGGCCAAAGTCCGTTCGTGGTCAGCATTGAGCGAACCGGTAGAAGGCACAATGCTCTCGGTGATCAACGCGATTGCTCTGGCCGCAGGTTCAACGTTGGCCCACATAAAATCCGACCATGAAAGCCGTGCAGCTTTAGACACTTTATTGGTGCAGATGAAGCAGGCAGCTCAACTGGCGGTTCAAGGTACAGAAACTGAACTTGCGCCGTTGCTGGAAGCTGGCGTGGTCGATGCCGGAGCAGTAGGCATGTTAATTATTATTGATGAACTCTGCGCCGCTATCCGGAATGTCGACACTGACTTTGACGTGTACGAGTCTTTCCATGGATACAAAATCCAAGACCCGCATGTGCGTTTAAATCGTGAAGCCGAGTCGGGTGTCGAGGTGATGTGTACCGTTTCGTTGGATGCGCTCGGTGCTGCAACGCTGCGCGGTCAGCTGGATAATTTAGGCAACTCCGTCATTATGTCTCCAGTGAATCAGCTGGAGGAAGAAACCTATCGATGGCGTGTGCACGTACACGTAGCTGAAGCTCAGCCAGCGCTTGATCTTATTGGCAAGTATGGTGATCCGGTGAATGTGAGCGTAACCGACCTTTGCACTCACGATGACTGATCAAGTTTCCGATTCATTCGAGGATTCAGAGCTTGCTGTTTACTTGGGTGCCAAGAATGCCCAAGCTCTTGAAAAGGCTTTTGGGTACACCACGGTTGGTGACTTCCTCTGGCATTTTCCGCGTCGTTATGTAGAAGTAGGGGAGCTCACGCCAATTGCTGAGCTTCCGTTTGATGAACACGTCACCGTCGTTGCCCAAGTAGTCAACGTCAGCCAACGGCAGATGCACTCCCGTCGCGGATTCATCTTCGAAGTGACCGTTAGCGATGAACTGAGCTCCGGCGGCCAAGAACTGAAGATGACGTTCTTCAACGGGTATCAGGCACGCACAGATCTGACGGTTGGCACCATTGCCATGTTCAGCGGAAAAGTGGGGTGGTATCAAGATCACCTCCAATTGAGCCAACCGGACTACGCAGTTCTTGACGAAGCATCACAAGCTGATCCACGGCCGATCCCTATTTACCCTGCTTCAGCGAAGATGCCGAACAAGCGAATACGCGATCTCATGGGCTTGCTGCTTCCTAGCCTCTCAGTGGAGAACGTTCCCGAGTTTCTTCCCGAGTCAATCCTGCGCTCGCATCATTATCCTGAACGGCATAAGGCATTCTTAGATCGCCATATACCTCGCGAGATCAAGCAGGCGTATATTGCCAGGCAGCGTTTTGCATTCGAAGAAGCATTCATTCTCCAACTTTCTCTGGCTGAACGCAGCCGGCAGTTGGGTACTCAAAGGGCTATTGCCCGTCCTCGGATTGCTGGAAAGCTCGCTGATAAATTCGAAAACCAATTGCCCTTTGAGCTGACTGAAGATCAGCTTCAGGTCGGTGACCAGATCTCGGCTGACCTGTCGCAAGCTCACCCGATGCATCGTCTGCTACAAGGTGAGGTTGGGTCGGGTAAGACGATTGTTGCGCTTCGAGCCATACTTCAAGTTATTGATGCCGGCGGACAGGCGGCACTGCTAGCTCCAACCGAAGTGTTGGCCGCACAGCATTTCGCGTCCATTAGAAAAATGCTCGGTTCGTTGGCTGAGCCGGGTCTCTTTGGTGAGGGAGAAGGTACTGGAGTCGCGCTATTGACGGGCTCGGCTAAAACGGCACAACGACGCGAGGCTCTCCTTGGCATTGCCAGTGGAGAGACCGGTCTGATTATCGGGACGCACGCCTTGTTGGGTGACCAAGTTCAGTTTGCTGAACTTGGCTTAGTAGTCGTGGATGAACAACACCGCTTCGGGGTGGAACAACGAGATGCCCTCCGTGCGAAATCCGGCGACACTATTCCACATACCCTAGTGATGACGGCTACCCCTATCCCGAGAACCGTTGCTATGACTGTTTTTGGTGACCTAGACACATCAACAATCAAGCGACTTCCCTCTGGTCGCGCTCCGATTCAAACCCATATCGTTCCCATGCAGCTTGCTGGATACCGGGAGCGTTTATTCTCAAGAATTACTGAAGAGGTAGCTAAGGGGCATCAGGTATACATTGTTTGCCCTCGGATTACCGATACCGCAGCCGAGCAAGGCGTGCTTCTATCCACGTATGATGAGCCGTCTGGGCAAACCATGAGCGTTGAAGCGATGACAGAACTGCTAGCGGGCATGCCTGAGTTCGTCTCCGTTCGTGTTGAGGCATTGCATTCTCAATTGGATTCTGTGCTCAAACAAGAAGTCATGGATTCCTTTGCCCGAGGAGAAATTGATGTTCTCGTATCGACTACAGTGATCGAGGTTGGTGTTGACGTGCACAACGCAACTCTGATGGTCATTATGGACGCCGAGCGATTCGGAATTTCCCAGTTGCATCAGTTACGTGGGCGCGTAGGCCGTGGCGGATTACCGGGCACTTGTCTCATGACCACCTGGCTTGATGCTGATCACCCGTCAGTTTCACGATTAAAAACGATTGAGTCCACGATGGACGGGTTCGAACTGGCTGAGGCAGACTTGGCTGAGCGACGTGAAGGGAACATTCTTGGCGTCCAGCAGTCCGGTAGCCAATCGTCACTTAAAGAACTCAGCATTATCAAAGACCGCACGATAATTGAACAGGCCCGCGGAAACGTTGATGCTCTAGTGAAGATACCAGCGTGGAACGTTAAACACCCTCGTCTCGTGCAAATCGCCGGTGCTTGGGCCGATGAGTCAACTAAAGATTTTTTGAACAAGAACTAGCAGGAAAGGCTGGAATGAGCCGAATAATTGCCGGCGCAGCTGGCGGGCAGCCACTGAAATCAGTTCCCGGGGATGCCACCCGACCAACAACGGATCGTGTCAAAGAGGCACTCTTCTCACGCCTTGAGAGTTGGGACCTACTTGCAGGGGCACGGGTGTTGGATCTTTTTGCGGGTTCAGGGGCATTGGGCATCGAGGCTGCCAGCAGGGGAGCGCGCCAGGTAGTGCTTGTCGAAAAAGCGCCCAAAGCTGCCAGCGTATGTCAGCAAAACGCGGGCCTGGTCAACAAAGTTCTGAAGTCAACAGTGGTATCTGTTCAGCGAGGCTCAGTTGACGTTGTCCTGGATAGCTACGTGAATACTGCGACTGGTCTGCCGAACCGAACCTTTGACCTCGTCATGCTGGACCCGCCCTATCCGCTGACCGAGGATGAGCTGGCAACAACCCTGCAGAAAATCTCAAAAATCTTGGCAGAAGATGCGACAGTCGTCATTGAACGTTCAAGTCGGTCACCCGAACCTACGTGGCCTGGTGAACTGTTGAATTTCTCTGACAAGAAATATGGCGAAACCCACCTATGGTTTGCTGAACCGGTCGAGGCCTAAACCAGAGCGTACTTCTGACGGATAGGGGCCGGCATCTTGGCACCGCTGAACAAGGTCCTCGGGAATCTCGTGCTTTGAAGCCGTGAGAATGAGGTTGCCGGGGAATCTTCGTGTAAACATTTCCGGTGTAGAACTGAGCATCACGAAGTTGAATGAAGATCGCGCGGCCGCAACTTGTGATCCGGTAAACCACAAGGGCGGATCGTCGCCGATATTGACGAAGAGTAACCCATCGGTGGTCAAAGATTCTCTGAGTTCGGCGTAGTACTCGTGAGTTGTCAGATGCGCGGGTGCTTCAGGGCCGGAGAAGATGTCTAGAACGATTACATCAAATTTTTCTCCAGCCAGTTCCTCTGCCAGTACAGAGCGGGCGTCTGCTACGACCGGCGTGAGATCGCAGTTGCCAGGGAGCGGCATTTGCGTGAGAACAAAATCAAGAAGTTGTCGTTCAATATCGACAGCCACGTGGCGGCTGGCTGGATAAACCACACTGGCCCAACGTGCCAACGTTAGTGCGCCAGCGCCTAGATGGAGCATCTTCAACGGCTTTTCGGGAGCGCGCAACACCCGCAGATGGTTCGCAATCCGAGCAAGATACTCGTAGAAAACTTCTTCTGGGTGTGACAAATTGACGTGCGACTGGGGAGCATCGCCGATAGCGAGTATTTTTGAGCCCGGGATTAAGTCATCATCGTAGATTGAAGCATGCGCTTGAACGAATCCCAACCAACGCTTTGCCGCTTTATCGCTCATCGGTTCAAGACCTTGGGGAGAAGTTGCAGTTTTTCAACCGCTTGGGTGAGAATTTCTGGCTTCTTGCAGAATGCGAAGCGAAGTAGCCCCTGGTAGTTGGAGACATTTTCTGGGTGCACGAACACCGACATGGGGATAGCAGCTACGCCCACGGTCACCGGCATCTTGCGGGCAACCTCGATGGCGTCGTTATTCCGAAAACCATTGATGTCTGCCACAAGGAAGTACGTGCCTTTAGGGCGGATCACTGGAATGCCAGCGTTTTCAAGTCCGTCGGCAAGAATTTCTGCGCCTTCTGCCAGTCTTGATGCAAATCCCTCGAAGAAAGTCTTTGGCAGGTCTAGCGCCTTTGCGACGGCTGGTTGAAAAGCTGGACCCGAAGAATAGGTGAGAAACTGCTTAACGGTGCGGATCGCGGTGATCAAATACTTTGGACCGGTTGCCCACCCAACTTTCCAACCGGTAAATGAAAACGACTTGCCCGCTGATGAAATGGTGACAGTTCGTTCGAAGCCGCCGGGCAGGCTAGCGATTGGCACGTGTTGGGTGCCGAACGTCAGATGCTCATAAACTTCGTCGGCGACAATGATGCAATCATGCTGGTGGGCCAGCGCAATGACCTCATTGAGGACTTGTGTCGAAAATACTGTTCCAGTTGGATTATGAGGATTATTGATGAGGATAACTCGCGTCTTGTCTGAGACAGTTCGTCGAAGTTCATCTAAGTTCGGTTCAAAGGTCGGGGTCTTCAGCCCAACGACCTTGTGCTGTGCATTAGCCAGACCGATCATCGCGGCATATGAGTCGTAAAACGGCTCGAAGGTCACGACTTCATCTCCGGGTTCAAGGAACGCAAGTAATGCCGACGCGATGGCTTCAGTAGCGCCAGTGGAGACTACAACTTCATTCTCAGGATCTATGTCCAACGAGTAGAACCGCTTCTGGTGCTCGGAGATTGCCTGGCGCAATACTGGGATTCCAGAACCCGGTGCATATTGATTGGCGCCGGAAAGTATTGCGTCTACGGCGATTTGCCTAATCTCGGCTGGCCCTTCGGTGTCCGGAAATCCTTGACCCAAGTTGATGGCTTCATGCTTGTTGGCAAGAGCAGTGATCTCTTCAAAAATGGTCACGCCCGGTTGACCAGAATCGTCTAGTAAATTTGCGCCGTTTGCCGTTCTCTGCCAAGGAGTCATGGAAGTGCTCATATGTTCATTATGAGCGCATGCCTAGCAAAAGTTTGCCATTACGTAAAGAAACGGTTGCAAGACATTTACCGTAGAACCGAAAATTGTGTGGAGTTCTTGATAGATTCGATTCATGCGAAGAGCGGTATGTCCGGGATCTTTTGACCCTATTCACAACGGGCACGTGGAAATAATTGCACGTGCTGCCAGCCTGTTTGACGAAGTGATCGTTGCTGTATCCACGAACTACACAAAGAACTATCGTTTCAGTGAAGATGAACGCGTAGCGATGGTAGAAGAAACCGTTGGAGGGCTAAGAGGAGTTTCGACAATTCCAATGGGTCAGGGACTACTCGCAGATTTTTGCAAGGAACGAGGAGCCGAAGCGATTGTAAAAGGACTTCGAAGCACTGTTGACTATGCCTACGAAATTCCGATGGCTACGATGAATCGGCATTTAACTGGAGTGGAAACAGTTTTCCTACAGGCAGATACGCGCTTTACACATTTATCTTCATCATTGCTTAAAGAAGTCTGGCTACTCGGCGGCGACGTCGATGAATATTTTCCCCGAGCTGTTAAGAAGCGACTGCTAAAGCCCTAGCTATTTAGCGGCAGGAAGGGCACGAAGTGTTGGAATATCAAGATAAGGATAGAAAAGAAATGTCGTCAACAGGCGCTATAAAGAAGGCGGTAATCCCTGCAGCTGGCCTCGGAACCCGGTTCCTACCAGCGACTAAGGCCATGCCTAAAGAGATGTTGCCAGTTGTCGATAAGCCGGCAATTCAGTACGTCGTCTCCGAAGCTGTGAAGGCAGGCTTTACTGACTTGCTCATGGTTACCGGACGAAGCAAGCGGGCACTGGAAGATCACTTTGATCGTGTTCCTTCCCTGGAGTACTCGCTCGAAGCTAAGGGCGACAAGAAGAAGCTGGACGCAATCCACGAAGCTACTCACCTCGGCGATATTCACTATGTTCGCCAGGGTGATCCTAAGGGTTTGGGCCACGCAGTGCTTTGCGCTAAGCAGCACGTAGGCAACGAGCCGTTTGCTGTATTGCTCGGTGACGACCTCATCGACGAACGTGATGAGTTGTTGTCCATCATGGCTGAAGTACAGCAGAAGACCGGTGGATCGGTCATCGCCCTGATGGAAGTTGAACCACACCAGATCAGCGCCTACGGTTGCGCCGACGTTTCGGCCGTCGAAGGCGAAGAATTCGTCAAGGTTAATGGACTTGTTGAAAAGCCTGCCGTTGACGAAGCACCGAGCAACTTGGCGGTCATCGGCCGCTACCTGCTTCACCCACGAGTCTTTGAAGTTTTGGAGCACACGGCTCCGGGTCGCGGCAACGAGATTCAGCTAACCGACGCTTTGCAAGTACTCGCTTCGGCTGAAGGTGAAGGATCGGGCGTTCACGCTGTTGTATTCCGTGGCCGTCGTTACGACACCGGCGACAAGCTGAGCTACCTGCAGGCAAACATCACCCTCGCTGTAGACCACGAGGACCTCGGCGCTGGCCTGAAGACTTGGCTCAAGGAATTCGTCGCAGAACTAGAAGACTAGTATCGACGCGCTGCGGAAACGATACCTGCGACGAGTGTCGTAGATAGGCAGAAGATTTGCATTCTAAAACGATGGCGATCCAGTTATTGAACTGGATCGCCATCGCTTTCATGTATTGATCTGTTAGCCATGAGTGTGCTTGAAGATATGCCTACAAGATTACGCATTCACCGGGGCGGGGAGAAACCCTAGCGCAGGCCACCAGGATGCTAGGCAACTGGTGGGGACAGCTGATCAATGAGCCGCTTAGCAATGGCGTGATGTCCTACCGTGTTGGGGTGGAATAAGTCTGATTTGCCATTCCAGGTTTTTGTTCCACGAGGTCCGCGATTCTCTGCATGTGCATATAGGTCGGATAACGGAATGAATGCACCTCCATTGGCCCCGCATGTCTCGCTAATAACTTGGTCCAGTGATTGCGCAATCTTGGTTTGAGGCCCGTACCAGACGCCTAAGCAAACGAAATTTACTGATGGCGAGGCAGTGCGAATTCGCTTGAGATAGTTCTGATATTCCTCGCGGAACGTGTCTATAGGTGTGTTTCCACCGGCATCGTTGGTGCCCAGCTCGATGATCGCAAAATCAAGATCCGCTGGCATGTTCCGGCTGTGAGCGATGTAGTTCAACTTCGCACCAGATTTGGCAATGGTAGTGATTGATTGTGTTCCTGAGGCCTTCAGCCACCGTGACGAAATTGCGCGGAAGCTCTCCGGTAGCGTCCGTGCGTCGCGACCGACGCTGATCGAGTCACCCGCAAATAGCACGCGATCGTAATGCTTGGCTATGGGAGATTCCGTGGGAGCCTCGCTGGGGGAAGACTCGGCAGCGTGGCTATTGGTCGAGACGAAACCCTGAATGGCGGGAACCAGTGCTACGGCCAGTACTACAAATAGCACTAATACAATTGCAGCCCTTTGTGTCCACGATATTTTGGGACCCTTATCGGCGTCTGTCACGTTCTGAACTCACTTCAAACAGGCGATGGAATTTGTCGAATGCCCTTAGCGTATCGGCCCAAGCTTGAAGTTTTGTGCTGGCTTCGTCATTTTCTACGTGACGCTCGTCGCCTCATCGGTGAAGGTCCGAACTGCTCTGAAGATATTGCCAAATGGATCGCTACACGAGTCGCTCATAACTTTGACGCACGATTCTTCGACATGTTCGTGCTGAACCAAGAGCCACACTGTCCAGTTCACCAAAATCCGAAGCATGAAATGGATTGAGGCAAACAATTCAGTAGTGCCTAGGCTCCAGGGTGGGGCGGGTTTCTCGCTTTGGCAGGACCAACTTCCACCTCAACATGCGTAGATGCTTCTGTTTCGGAGGCGTAGCCTGATCGGCTTGAACAATGTATTTGTCTCCTCGATCCTTGCACGGTGACCGTCTGGATGTGTGGTTGGTGGAATTCTCATTTGATGTCAATGAATAGTTAATGGTCGTTCTTGGACTAATTGATTTCCAGGAAAGCGAGTAAAGCAGTTTCTCGACCCATTCCCTCTCAATAAGCGAGTGTCATTTATCACTTCTTTTTGACGCCTTTGCACTCAGGATAATCACAAGTAGCTTCTGTAAGATCTCTCTTTGCGTGAAGTCTCCCGGCTAGTCCGTTGGCTTCCATTTAGGTAGTCCGGGTGGAGATGATTTGAAACACGAAGAGCCACGAGAAAACTTGTTTGCGTCGCGTAGTGCACGCAACGAAGTGGAACGTAAGAAAAAGAAGCGAACTAGAAACATACTCGTTGCCGTAGTTGCAGCGTTACTAGTCTGCGTACTTGGTGCCGGCTACTTTGTGTTCGACCTGCAGCGCCAATTCAACTCCAAATCCAATTCATTGGCCCTTGGGTTTTCCGATGCAGACCAGGACGCACGCCCAGTCAAGGACCCGGACGACAAGTCCATGAACATCCTGATGCTCGGTGTTGACCACGCCGATGACGACAGCGACGGATCCGCCGCGCTGAGCGGGGCGGTCGAGCAACGTAGCGATTCAATGATGCTGGTGCATATTCCAGAAGACCGCTCACAGGTATATGTCATGTCGATGGTCCGCGATATGTACGTCGATATTCCTGGGTACGGCAAGAACAAGCTGAATGCAGCTGTTTCATTTGGTGGCGTTCCCTTACTGATGAGGACCATTGAGGGGCTCTTCGATACGAAAATAGACCATGTTGCCATGGTTGATTTTGAAGGGTTCAAAGAGCTATCGACGGCACTCGGGGGAGTCACCGTTGACAACGACATACCCTTCACGGCCAACGACACGGATTATTTCTATCCTGCAGGAAACATCGACCTTGAAGGTGACCGGGCACTGCGCTTCGTTCGTGAGCGCAAGTCGTTCACCAATGGTGATTACCAGCGTGTGGCAAACCAGCGGAAGTTCATTGCAGCTGCCGCAAATAAACTGCTTTCCTCTGACACGCTGACAAACCCGGTGAAGCTGTACGACATCGTGGATACGGTTTCTCCGTACCTGACATTCGATGAGGACTTCGACGCGGCAACTCTCGTTGGCCTTGGTATGCAGCTCAAGAATGTGGATACGCAGAACATGGCGATGTTCACTATGCCAACGGCAGGAACATCGGAAAGTCCTGATGGGCAGTCCATTGAGTTGGCTAGCGAGCTAGCGATTAACCAAATCGGTGAAGCTTTGCGCACCGACACGATGGCAAAGTACCTGAAAGACAATCCTCCCGAAGCAGAGTAAATCTTGTGATCGATGTGACAAATGAGCGGATGTGCCCATCGAATCACGTGGATGGTGGATCCTATCTACTAGACTTTGAACATCTGTGCTTACTAACTAAGCGACAGTTAGCATTCGAGAATGAGGACTTTTGAGCATGACAGTTGCAGAGGAGGCCGACAAGTTCGGCTTGCACCGCGTAGGTGCGCGTCCGTCGTTGGGCGACTATCTGAGGCAAACTTGGGAGCGTCGTGAGTTCATTTATGAACTAGCGAAAGCTCGAGTTCAGAAGCAAAATCAGCAGAACCGTCTGGGCATGCTCTGGGTGGTTCTTAAGCCAACTTTGAATGCAATCATGTACGGCGTGATCTTTGGCGTCTTGCAGGGTGATAAGAAAGGCCCGGACTTCCCGGTCTTCGTTATTATTGGCGTCTTCCTCTTCGAGTTCTTTACCAGCTCAATGAACGGCGGCGCGAAGTCAATCACTGGCAATTCCGCGCTAGTCCAATCTCTTTCATTCCCTCGATTGAGCTTGCCAGTCGCGCAGATTACGCAGAATATTCTCACGCTGATGCCCATGGTTGCGGTGATGTTCATTTATGCGATGATTCTAGGCACCACACCTAAGTGGTCGTGGTTCGGCATCATTCCGTTAATCGCAATCTTCAGTGTGTTCAATATTGGCGTAGCACTCATGTGTGCACGAATTACCGTCCATGTTCGAGATTTCACCCAGATCCTTCCGCTGATTTCTCGCATGCTCTTCTACACCTCCGGTGTCCTATTTAGCGTCGACCGGATCCTAAATCACTGGCCTTGGTTGGTGTTGGTCTTTGATTACCACCCGTTGTACCAAACCTTGCAATTAGCCCGAGCAATGATCATGAACAACGCGGACTACAATCCAATGGGCTGGCTCGTTGTGAGCGCCTGGGCACTTGTGATTCTTGTCGTGGGACTTGTTTACTTCTGGAAGGCTGAGGAGCGTTACGGCCGTGCCAATTAGTTTTGATGATCTAATCAACCCTGGGCTGCACCCAGAATACGAACCTGCACCGATTTTTTCTGATGATACGTCCTTTATCGATGTCGTAAAGCCAGAAGATATCAAGACCTCCACCTTGAAGGTTGACGAGTCTCGTACACCGGTCGTCATGGTGGACAACCTTCACGTTAAATACCAAGTGTTTTCCAGCGGCAAGGCCGTGGGCAACGCTGGGGCGCGAAGGCTGCTACAGCCGAAAATGCGTGGTGTTCGTACCGTGCATGCCCTGAAGGGCATTTCCTTCGTTGCCTACGAAAATGAATCCATCGGCATCATTGGCTCCAACGGCTCGGGCAAGTCGACGCTTCTGCGTGCCATCACTGGTCTGACTCCACCTGCATCCGGATCCGTTTATGCGCGTTCACGCCCGAGTCTCTTGGGTGTCGGCGCTGCGCTGATCCCTGACCTTTCGGGCGACAAGAACATCACCTTGGGCGGCCTAGCTTTGGGGTACAACCGTGAACAGGTTGAGCTGATGCGCGAAGAGATTACCAAGTTTGCCGAACTGGAAGAGTTCATCGACCTCCCGATGAAGACTTATTCCTCGGGCATGGCAGCACGATTGAAGTTCGCTATCGCCGCTTCGAAAGAGCACGACATCCTTATCGTCGATGAGGCTTTGGCCGTTGGTGATGCGAAGTTCCGCAAGCGCAGTGAAGCCAAGATCCGAGAAATTCGTGAGAATGCCGGAACCGTCTTCCTAGTGTCGCACTCAATGAACTCAATCAAAGAGACTTGTAATCGTTGCATTTGGATTGAAAAGGGCGTCCAGAAAATGGACGGCGATCCGGATACCGTGATCAAGGCCTACCAGCAGCACAAGAAGTAAGAGACGAATGACTGAATTTCCTGGCGTATCCTACGTCATGCCAGTGCTGAACGAGGCCGACTACCTGGAAGAGGCTGTCAATTCGATCCTCACCCAGGACTATGACGGTGAGAAAGAGCTGGTCATCGCACTCGGTCCTAGCACCGATGATACCGACGCAGTTGCGCGCCGTTTGGCTGCTGCGGACTCCCGTATCACCCTGGTAGACAACCCGAAGGGACGCACGCCGATTGCATTGAACTTGGCTATTAAAGAGTCGATTCATCCGATCATCATGCGCGTTGACGCCCACAGCGAGCTTCCTGCTAATTACACCCGTCGTGGAGTTGAAACGCTATTTCGCGTCGGGGCACACGATGTAGGTGGGCTCATGGATGCACGTGGGCGCACCACCGTCCAGCGTGCCATCGCTGCTGCTTATCACTCCAAGTTTGGTTTTGGTGGACCGGCGTACCATTCTGGTGCACCCGAAGGAGAAGCGGAGTCCGCGTATCTGGGAATCTTCCGACGCGAAGTGTTTGACGAAGTAGGTTTTTACGACGAGAACATGTGGCGCGCCCAGGACTGGGAACTTTGCCTTCGAATTCGCCAGGCCGGCCACAAGGTGTGGTTTGATCCGGAGCTGAAGGTTGGATACTACCCACGAGATAACTTCAAGTCTTTGGCCCGCCAGTCATACGCTTCTGGAACGTGGCGCGGCGAAATCGCCCGGCGCTTCCCGGAAGGTAAATCCTTGCGTCACGATATCCCTCCATTACTTCTGGCAGGGGTAAGTCTCGGATCAATCGCCTTAGTAGCTGCTCCACTGACCCGGAAGCATGCACCACGTTCCGTTCAGGCTTTGATCAATGTAGCTGCCACCGCACCACTGGTGTACGTAGCCGCAACTGTGGCAGCAGGCCTTTCGTCCAAGGGAGATGGCATTAAGGAGAAACTCCTTACTGCCGCGGCTTTCCAGTCGATTCATCTGCCATGGGCTGCTGGTTACCTCAAGGGGCGACTCTTTGGGGCAGCTGGAACTTTGGATAAGGGCCGAGTCAAGTGACTGTAGAACGTCCGAAGAATCCAACACTGGATCAGCTCAGAGCCATTTGCCAACCGCCCGAGGTGAAAGCGCGCAAGAACGCTGAACACTGGACTGCCGAACTTTACCTGCGCCATATCTCCATTTATCTGACTGCTGTTTTGGTCAGGACTCGTATCACGGCCAATGGAGTTACCGGTCTGATGATTCTTGCCGGATGGTGCATGTCGCTCGCTTTGTTGATCCCGGGCATTTGGGGGCCGATTCTTGCTGTCGTTTTGTCGCAAGTGCAGCTGTACTTCGACTGCTCTGACGGTGAAGTGGCCAGATGGCGGGCCTCCCAGTCTCCGCGGGGCATCTTCATCGACATGGTGGGACACCATACGACTGAAGCGCTGATTCCCATCGCGCTGGGTTATCGGGTGTTTAAAGAACTTTCTGTGGACGGTGCCACGAGCGGGCAGGCATGGCCGACCCTGTTCATGGGCGCATGCTTGGCCGTCTTGCTGGTGCTCAATCGTTCGCAGTCATTGATGGTCCACGCGGCTCGTGGCATGGCTGGGCTTTCCAAACTTCCTGACACCGCTGCTGCCCGCGCAGTCTCCACGACAACAGTCATTGGGCGGTTACGCGCACTTGCTCGTTTCCTTCCTTTCCACCGACTGCTGCACGCGGTCGAGCTGAGCTTGTTGATTCTCCTATGCGCTGTGATCTCCGCGATTGCCGAAGCTCCGGGTCTCGCGGAAAAGTGGATGATCTGGATTCTCCTGCCGGCCTGCGTACTGGTTAATATTGGGCACTTCTTATCGAATATGGTGTCCTCGCGGTTGAAGGCGTAAAAATACGCTCGCGAAAGAAAACAAACGGAAAGGGCTGAGCATGGATAATCGACTCGCTCCTACAATCGGCGTTGTCGTATTGACCATGGGCAACCGACCCGTAGAACTGCGTCGCGCGTTAGACTCGCTGCTTGCGCAACGAGATGTCAGCATCAATGCTGTCGTCGTCGGAAACGGTTGGGATCCAACGGACATCCCCGAAGGGATCAAGACTCACTTCTTGCCAGAAAACTTGGGTATCCCTGCAGGTCGAAACGCCGGAGTGGCTCAAGTCGAGGGGGAGTATCTGTGCTTCCTTGACGATGATTCTTGGTTCCTAGACGATGATTTCTTGATCACCGCTGTCCAGCGCTTTAAGAAGTATCCGCGGATGGGTCTACTTCAACCTCGTATCACCGATCCTGAGCACAGCGATCAGAATCCAACACGATGGATCCCGCGATTGAAAAAGCGCACCGCCGAAGAACCTAGTCGGGTCTTTCACGTAGGAGAGACTTGCCTGGTTACTACCCGTGAGCTCTTTGATCTGACTGGCGGTTGGGCCGGCGGATTCTGGTATGCGCACGAAGGTATCGAACTAGCTTGGCGAATTTGGGATACCGGAACGTACGTTTGGTATGCCGGTGACATGCGCATTGGGCATCCTGTCGTGGACCCACGCCGGCATGAAGAGTTCTATCGTCTGAACGCCCGTAACCGAGTATGGCTCGCTCGCAGAAACTTGCCTGCACCTTTTACCTGGATCTACCCAACAACGTGGATGCTGATCGAATGCCTACGGATGCGCAACAAGCCAAACGCCGTCAAACAGTATTTGGCTGGTTGGAAGGCAGGTTGGAAGGGCAGTCCTTGGTACCGAGAACCGCGTTCGAAGCTGCGCTGGATCACCTTGCTTCGCATGACGCTCTCGGGGCGTCCGCCGATTATTTAGCTTTGGAAGAGCCCACTATCACTTTCAAACGGTATTTTAGCAATGACGTAGTCAGTAAGGTGCCAATTATCTGAGACGGAATTTGTGGCTCGTCAAACCGGTTTTCAAACTTCAGGTGAACAAGCGGTAAGATACTTATGAACGAATCGTGGAATTCCTTCACGTGTATCGCTAGCAGACGTTGGATGGTGTGAAATTTGGGGATCCGAGGGTGGAGAGGAAAGCTGAGCCGTAGTCTTCCAGATTCATTCTGGGAAAAAGTCTTGGCATTGTCCACCAATAGAGCTCCCGAAAATTCGCTGGATATTACTCAAGCGAGATCGGCTAATGTCGCTGGGACTCGGGCTATCGCCGAGCGATCAGGCATTGCGTTCTCCCATGATCCGCGTCTTGGGTTATCAATTATTTCAAAGACCAACTGGGACCGATTGGCGGAAGCTCTTTCTTGCTCGAGATATAGGATTTCGAGAATTGACTCAGTCGCGGCGAGCTTTGGTGCCTTGCAAGTTTGGTCCGTGCAGGAACGAAGGTCTGAAGCGAGGGGGGCACTGAAACGACACTCCGGACTTGGAGCGATTTGGGCGGTATATTCAGATGGAAAATCCTTAGCCCCAGATATTCAAGATTTTACTGGGCCCATAGATGCCGTTTATACGTGGGTAGATTCGAGTGATCCTGAATGGCAGGCCTCATATAGCGAGTTCAAGAAAACTGTTCCCACGGCAGGGTCGCACCCGAGTAGCCGAGACATGGCGCGTTACACATCTCGGGATGAACTCAAGTATTCGTTGAGATCAATCGAGATGAATATGCCTTGGATTCGAAATGTTTATCTGGTAACCGCAGGGCAGACCCCGAAATGGCTTGATACAACAAATAGCAAAATCAAGGTCATTGATCATGCTTCGATTTTCGAAGCGCCGAACGAATGTCTCCCAACATTCAATTCTCATGCGATAGAGACGCAGATTTCAAAGATTGATGGTCTTTCCGAGCATTTCATCTACGTCAATGATGATATTTTCTTCGGACGGCCCATGTCACCTAATGTATTTTTCACGGGGGCTGGCTCAGTCAAATACTCGTTGGCGAAGGCGCACTACGCCGAAGCGGCTAACCCCCGCCTCGCTGTGAATTTGGCCGCCAAACTCAACGCAGAGCTCATTGAGGCTAAGTACGGAAAGACCACTGCTCGGAAATTTAAGCATGTGGCGCATCCGCAACTTCGAAGTATTCATAGGTTAATTAGTGAAGTTTTTCCGAATGAAGTACAGGAAACCGCGCGGCATAAATTTAGGCATGTTAACGACATCTCAGTTCCATCGTCTCTTGCCCACTACGTAGCCGCAGCGGAAGGCGTTGGTGTTCCCGGCAATATTGATTATGCCTACGTTGACTTAGGTGGAGAGCATCTGGCCATGAATCTCTATCGACTTGTTCGAGGGCGCGGTATGCAGATGTTTTGCCTGAATGAGGTTGCAAGTGTCAGCGAAAATGAAAAGCGAGGACGACTTGCTAAACGGGTTCTTGACAATCTCTTCCCCTATAAATCGTCATTCGAAAAGTGAAGTGTAGCGTTCAGATATTCCTCAGATGCGCATGGCATGATTATGGAAACGTTTAAAGTGGTTCGCTTCTGAGTAATCACGATTGAGTCTGAGCAACCTCGTCGACAGTCGTATCGGAATGGGAACTGTCGCTGACAACAGCAGGAGAATACAAATGACTAAAACGGTACTTACCTACGGAACCTTTGATCTGTTCCATATTGGGCACTTGAATATCCTCAAGCGTCTGAGCGAAAAAGGAGACCGACTAATCGTTGGCGTGTCAACGGACGAGTTCAATGCGGTAAAGGGAAAAAAGCCGGTAGTACCGTTCGAGCAGCGCCGCGAAATCGTACAGGCAATTGAGTACGTTGACCTAGCTATCCCGGAAGAAAACTGGGAGCAGAAGCGCTTGGACATCAAGAAGTATGATGCCAAGGTCTTCGGCATCGGCGAAGACTGGAAGGGCAAGTTCGACGACCTCGGCGACGAAGTAGAAGTTGTCTACCTTCCACGTACGACCGGCATCTCCACCACCGAGTTGAAGCGTGTATTGAGCGAATTTGATGAACGTCATGTTCAGTCGCTGAAGAGCACACTGGATACGTTGAGCCAGATCGTCAAGGAACTGAGCTAACAGTAGTTTCGGCATACATTCTGATGAAGCATCTTATTGAAAGAACTCATGTCTAGCGAGAACATCACCAGTTCCATTAAAGCCAGTGTTAAAGGTGTCTTGCGCAAGGTCGGTCGTCGACCCGAGGCAAAGCGACTTACTCGAGCGATGGGTTTTGTTAACCGACCTGCGGGTGCCAACGTCGGCGTGTCCAACGTGCCGTTGCCTGGGTCAGTGGCAGTTTACTTTGGCGATGGTGCTGACAAGATCTATCAAGTGGCACAGTGGCTACCAGTTCTTGAAGAGCTGCATCAGAAGGAAGAAGTACTACTCGTCTTTCGAACCGTCAGTGCCTTCAACGCAGCTGCGAAGCTGACTGATCTTCCTAAGATCTTTGTCCGTCGATTTTCGGATCTCATGGATGCCTATGATGACAACGATCTAAAGCTTGTCATCTACGTCAACAACTCACGTAGCAACTTCCAGTCTCTGGATCACCCACGCTTGGTACATGTTCATGTGAACCACGGTGAGAGTGACAAGCTTTCCATGGTTTCGAACAAAGCCAAGGCCTACGACAAGGTCTTTGTTGCTGGTCCAGCGGCGATCAAACGCCACGAGGCGATGCTGATCGATTTTGACTTCAATAAGTTGGTTGTCACAGGCCGCCCGCAGCTGGACATTGATTTCAAGCCTGAGCTGGCGTCAAGCGGCAAGTTTGATGTTATGTATGCGCCAACCTGGGAAGGCGAAAACGAGGATAACAACTACACCTCGTTGGACGGCTACGGTGTAGCAATAATTGAGGCCCTGCTGGCGAATCCCGAACTTCGGGTTATCTACAAGCCGCACCCGCGAATTGAAACAAGTAAGACCCCCGGAGTTTCCCAGGCGCACCAGCGGATCAAGGAATTGTTGCTAGCCTCCATCGATGCCGGCGCTGAGCATGTCATTTCTGAACAAGGAAATATTCTTGCCATGTTCGAATCCACGGATGCGCTGATCACAGACGTTTCCAGTGTTGGCTTGGATTACTTGTATTTGCATCCAGAGAAGCCCTTGGTGATTTCCGACCGTCGCAATAATCGCAATAACCTCTTGCGTGACGCTCCGATCGCTCAAGCTTGCCATGTAATTGATCGCAAGTCTGTGGCTGATTTACCTTCGCTCTTCGAGGACGCGTTGACCCGCGACGAGCACAAGACTCAGCGACTGGAAATGCGCGAATTCTATTTTGGTGAGCTGACCCGTGGCGAATCCACTAAACGGTTCCAGCAAGTTGTGCAGGACCTGATCGTTGAACGCCAGAAGAATTTGGTCAATTTTCGTGGCTGGCATAGCTAAACGCCAATAATTGGCCACCTGGACACCCTGAGCCTTCGCAGAGCTGGCTTGGGGTGTTTTTGTTCTGTGTTTGGCATTGCACTTGATGTGTCCAACACTCTGTCGGTAATCGGCGGAAACTCATGCCATTTAGGGCAGAATCGATAGTTATATGGGCGCAAGTCAGCTTGCGCTCAAAGGTTTGAACTTTCTTGAAGGAAACAATACTGGTGGAAGAATTTCGTACGCGCGTTGCACTGGGCATAGGCCGTCGCATTGAACGACTAGGTCGATACAGGGTAGCCGCGCTCTACTACGAGCGCACCTTGGCCACTGGTCTGTCGCAGTCATCAGAAATTCAATTCCGTTATGGTTTCAGCCTGTACAAGTGCAAGCAGTATGCCAAGGCGATGACGCAGATCGAGGCTGCCGTGGCACGTCAGCCTCATCGCTACGGGTGGATCCAGACCCTGGCTCTGACCATGCAACGACTCAAAAAGTACGAAAGGGCTCTAGAGCTCTTCGCAGCCGCTTGCCAGGGTGATCCAAACAAGATCACTTGGCGCATTCGCTGGGCCCGCTGTGCCCGGCTGGCCCGCAAGGCGGATCATGCCTCCATGGTGCTCGATAAGCTGGTTGCGGATTTCCCTGACGATCCCAAGGCGTCATCGGCCATCGCCACATTCCTGCTTGATAGCAGCCAGCGCTGGCGTGAATTGGACATTCGTCTCCAATACGAAAATCAGCACAACGAGGATCCAAAGTGGTCTTTCCTGACAGCCGAGGCCGCCGCCTACATGTCTCGATTTGAGTTGGCGGAACAGCATTATCGCAAAGCCCTCGAACTTGATGACCAACAGGTCAAATATTGGTACGGCCTTGGACGTAGCCTTGAAGAACAAGGCAAGCACGATGAGGCAGAAGCCGCGTATTCAAACGCCGTTCTGCGATCGGGCGATAATACTGTCCAAAAAATCGGCATCGGCAAGATCCACGAACGTGAAGACGACTTGAACCGGGCCTTGGATGCCTATGAGGCGCAACTGGCCCAAGCCGAGGAAGGCGCTGATCTTTACCTACTCAATTACCGTGCCGGCGAAGTTGCAGCTCGCCTCTTCGAATACCGTCAAGCCGCTGAGTATTACCAGCGAGCTGAGGAACTTGCGGAGACTATTGAAGACCGTGTCCTAGCCGGCTACGCTCAGGGCCGAGTGCTTTCGCGCGCCGGTGACTATGAATCCGCCGCAAGATGCTTTGCTCGATTTATCGACCTTGTGCCGGAACAGAAGCGGGTGGAAAGCCCTGTTGCGATGTTCCGTTATGGATACAGCCTGCAAAAGCTCGGTAAATACGCTGAAGCTAGCGAGCGCTTCCTTCAGGCAGCTTCCGAGTGGGGCTACCTCGGCGCATCCTTCCGAGGATCCAAGGCAGCTGGTACGCGGGCAAACGAGCATCGCCAGCGAGCAGCCATTTGTGCTGCAACCGGCGATTGGGCTGGCGCTGCATCCGCATATTCGTCGGCTATTTGGCATGCCTCGTCCACAGAACGCCAATGGCAAGCACGTGCCGGACAGGCCTATGCCAAACTAGGCGATTTTGAGCAAGCCTGCCAATACTTTGTAGGCATGTTGCTCTTCACCGAGATTTCCCTGGCTGGTCTTGGAAATGCTCTCAAGGGAGTGGGGCGCCGTCGCGGTGCCTTGGCTATTCATGCTCGTGAAGTGGAGCTATTGGAGGAGAATCTTGTTCTCTTCGAATCCTCCCATGGTAAAAATGTTCATTGCCATCCTTTCGCCATTTATCAAGCGATGCGTCAAGATCCGAGATTCGCTCAGTTCCGTTTTGCATGGGTATATAACGAGCAATCGGAAATTCCTGCGCAGCTAGCGAATGACGCCGACGTTGCCATTATCAAGCAGCACTCGGACAAGTACATCAAGCTTTTGGGAACCGCCAAATACTTGGTGAACAACGCCACGTTCCCAACCTACTTTGCCCGTCGTGATGGACAGAAGGTTCTGAACACGTGGCATGGTACCCCGCTGAAGTTTATGGGCAAGCTGGTTAAAGACGGTGTTGCAGAGCACCGCAATGTCCAGCGCAATTTCCTGCAGACTACACACATGATGGTCCCCAACACTCATACGTTAAAAACGTTGAGCACTGATCATGACCTTGATGGTTTATTCCCGGCGAAGGTCGCATTGACTGGTAGCCCGCGTATCGACCAGATGGTGAATATGAGCGCGGAACGCCGTAGCGAGATCCTCGTTGAGTTGGGAATCGATCCGGAGAATCATCAGAAGATCGTGTTGTTTGCACCAACCTGGCGTGGACAACTTAAGGACCAGTCCTATGATGTGAGCGGGCTGGTTGACGACTTGGCGACGCTGGCCCAAGGTGGGCATCATATGCTCTTCCGAGCGCATCGCTTTGCGGAAAAGCTGATTGGTGACGCGGAATTGGATGCCACTGTTGTGCCGGCCTCCATCGATACCAACGAGCTTCTTGCTGTAGTCGACGTACTGATTACTGACTACTCGTCGATCTTCTATGACTTCTTGCCAGCCAAGAAGCCCGTTATTTTCTACACCCCAGACTTTGAAGCCTACGAAGCAGAGCGTGGGCTCTACTTCGAACGTTCAACCTGGCCAGGCGAAGTGCTCGATTCGATCGATGATGTCGCCGAGGAGCTGCACGCTCAGCTGCGAGCATCCGAACAGAAACCGCATCGGAACTTTGCCGAGAACCTGGATGCCTTTGCCCCCATGGAGGATGGCAAAGCAACGGGACGCGTCATTGAATTCTTCTTCTTCGACGATGAATCCAACTTGCTTGAACCCGTTGCGGACCAGCGCAAGAAGCTGTTGTTCTACCAAGGTCCGTTTAAGCCAAACGGCATCGCTACCGCGTTCACTAACCTGATCGGTTCTTTGGATCCAGAAAAGTATCACGTATCGGTGGCCGTTGATATGGGTGCCGTGGCTACGAACGCTGATTCCTTGGAGATCCTTTCCTCGTTGCCAGAGCACGTAAAGATCCTTCCACGCGCCGGTGCCACCATCATGTCGGCAGAAGAACGCTGGGTATCCGATGGATTCCACGCCCACCGCGGATTTGATTCACCGGGCGCTGAGCAAGTTCACCTGGCCACCATGGCACGAGAAATGCAGCGTTCCTTTGGGGATGCCCGGTTTGACGCAGCTATCAACTTCGAAGGCTATTCCAGATTCTGGGCCAGCTTGTTCTCTGCTGCGCACACTCACGCCAAACGCGCCTACATTTACCTTCACAATGACATGGTTGGAGAATGGAAACTTCGCTTCGGTACCATGCCTGGACTCTTCGCTACCTACCGCCACTATGATCAGTTAGTCTCAGTGACACAAAGTGTGGGGGAGCAGAATAGCAAGGAACTCTCTGTCCTGTTTGGGCTGGATGAAGATAAGTTCACGGTTTCCGAAAATCTCTTGGATCTTGAGAAGCCGCTACGCTGGTCCACCTTGGATGATCCAGTTCATACCTTCTCTGGCGAGTCACTGACGATTTTTGCCAACATGGCTCGCCTGTCTCCAGAAAAGGGACAGATGAAATTGCTGGAAGCGTTCGCCCAGGTGCATGAGCAGCAGCCACAGACGCGCCTGCTGCTCATTGGCGATGGACCGTTGCGCACCGATCTCGAAACTGAGGTTGATGCACGTGGACTTGCTGGAAAGGTCGTCATCACCGGCCTCCTATCGAATCCATTCCCGACTTTGAAGACCGCTGATTGCTTCGTTTTCTCTTCAGACTATGAAGGCCAGGGCCTGGCCATGGTTGAAGCGATGATGTTGGGGCTACCTGCGATTTCCACCGACGTCGTGGGTTCGCACAGCGTCCTTGTTGACGGCTACGGCCTACTCGTTGAAAACACGGCAGCCGGTTTGGTGGATGGCATGAACCAGTACCTCAATGGGTACCAAGCCGAAAAGGTATTCGACGCACAGGAATACCAGAACAGCGCCTTGGCTCAGTTCGAAAGACTGGTTGACGGTGTCAGGGTCTAGGAATAGATAACAAAAATGGAGTGCATTTTTGCACTCCATTTTTGTTTAAGGGCTACATCTGTAGCGCTTGATCATTCTAGGCTGCCCGGCGGTGGGGCAATCGCTCTACCTGGACTTCGCCGACGACGAGCTTCAACGACTCCGTGATAAAGCGTTCCATGCTAGCGCCAGCAGTGACGTCGCCGAAGTAGTATTCAACGACCTCACGGAAACTCTCGTTATCCTCGTTTAAGGCGTTGCGGATCATGCCGGCGACATCCTCGGATTCCTCAGCAGGCAAGGCAGGGACCTTGGCCAGGGCAGGGGAGTCCGTCACTGTGGCCTCCGTGGATACCGGGGTCGTGACAAACATTGGTTTGCCGGTGGCCATAAAGTCATAGGCAACAGCGGAAATATCTGTGATGCAAAGGTCCGCGACGGACCACTGCCAGCCCCAATGCGTCGTGTCGTCAAAGAGCAATCGAGCAGCTGACGTTGAGTTGGCCGTCGCAAGCTTTTGCCGGATGCGTTCAACAGCTCGGGCGTAAGCCGCGGAGTTCATACCGGACCGAGGATGCGGGCGGAAGATCAGATTGAATCCGCCGTCTTTGATCAGCGCATCAACTAGCTTCTCGCCGTGCGAAAGTACCGAACCATAATCCATGGACGGACGGTCGCCTTCCCAGGTGGGTGCATAGAGAACCGTCGGCAGGGATGTGTTGAGCGAGTAGGGGGCCAGATAGGAAACGTCAATCTGGGGACGGCCAATCAGTCGGGTTCGGGTTTGAGCGTCGTAGTTGCGCAGGTGCAAATTCAAACGATCCTGAGCCGCCTGGCCTGCAGAGAAGACGTAGTCATAGGCTTTGAGCTGGTTGGACCACATGTAGGCCTTTTCGCTCTCGCCGTGGCTGATGAAGACGTGATTGGGCTCATTGAAGCGCATCATCTGGAAATTGCGAATGTTCTGGTTTACATAGAACACCAAACGCAGGTCCTGTGAATCGACCAGTCGTTCGACGTCCTCAATGGTCGGCGCGTAATGCACCGGCAGCGGGCATTCCTCTCGCAACGCCAAGGCAGAGTCAGGGCGACGAGCAATTACTACAATAGGCACATACTGAGCCAATTGCTTTAGTGGCTCATACCACTGGCGGATCTGGTAAGCATTGACCATCTCGTCCGCAAAGTACAGTGCAATCCTGTAGCGGTCGTCGCCGTTGGGCGCGTGGAAAAGCTCGGTGGCATGGCGATCAATGAATTTGCGCTGCTGTCGAGCAGCAAGGCGTTGCCCGGCGTAAGAAGCCGCGTTATTCAAGGTTTTGAACACCTTCATCAGAGATCCTTTGTCACGAAAAATAATCCGTCTCACTAAGCATAAGTGGAAGTTATTGCCAAGAGCTGTTGACATGCCTTTAAACGCCCATGTACATAGGCAATTTTGAGGTTCTAACCTAAATACGTACAGGTTAAGCCCATTGAAAGGTGGCAAGTTGCAGATTCATAACGCCTGTTCCAAGGTGTGTGGGATCTTCAATCTAGATAGTGCTGCGTTATGCTGTGGTGAGTGCAACACCAACATCTGGGTTCTTTGGCTGGTTTCAGTTTGGGAACTTGGGTTGCGGCAAGCTAAGATGAAATGTCGGACTATGTTTTAGTAGGAGTCATCATTAGCGAAAAGCGTTCTGATCGATCGTCACATGGCGCACTCGATCGCAACTCGCCTCTGGTTTTTTCAACCAGGGATCTCGGCCGTTCGCCGGGCTCAATGGAGACTCTAAACGAGCAGGTTCCGGCACCCGCAGATGTGGGAAATGCACTCATCGGTATTCGTGGAGGATCTGAGCTTGACTTAGATCTTCGCCTTGAAGCCGTGCATGAAGGAATCCTTGTATCGGGTACCGCTACAGCGCAAATTGCTGGGGAATGTGGACGATGCCTGGATCCTATCGAGTACGACTACGAGGCTGATATTCAAGAGCTCTTCTACTATGAGGAGAGCGAAGAATTCGAAGACGATGATGATGTGGATCAGTATTGGGTAGTCGGTGACTTGATTGACATCGATCCCGTTCTACGGAGCGCAGTGGTTACCGCCCTGCCGTTCCAGCCGGTTTGCAAGGAAGATTGCTTGGGGCTCTGCAACGAATGCGGAATCAACCTCAACGATGAACCCGAGCACGGACATGAAGTACTTGATCCGCGTTGGGCAGCGCTAGCGCAGCTGTCCGACAATGTCACTGAAGATAGTGACAAAAACTAAAACGTTAGTCTAGAGAGAAGAGAAGTAGTCGTGGCTGTTCCAAAGCGGAAGATGTCCCGTGCGAATACTCGTGCCCGCCGTTCTCAGTGGAAGGCTACCGCACCGAGCTTGGTGAAGACCGTTGAAAACGGTCGCGTAACCTACAGCCTGCCTCACCAGGCAAAGGTTGTCACTGACTCGGCTGGTACCGAATTGTTCCTTGAGTACAAGGGTCGCAAGGTCGCTGACGTCTAAGACATGTCTTCAAAAGAAGAACTAATGAAGCGTCTCGGAATCAATATTGATTCCGAGACGTTTCGTCTTGCATTTACCCATCGCTCGTATTCCTACGAGAACGGTGGCATTCCAACGAACGAACGCCTTGAATTCCTTGGCGACTCCATCCTTGGGTTCTGCGTAGCTGAATACCTGTACGCAAAATTCCCAGATCTACCTGAAGGTGATCTTGCCAAGCGCCGCGCTGCCATTGTCAGCACCCGCGCTCTGGCAATGATTGCCCGTGATCTGGAAGTTGGAGAACACCTGCTACTTGGACGTGGTGAAGCCCAGTCCAAGGGTGCAAACAAGTCCTCTATTCTGGCCGATACGATGGAGTCAATTCTTGGCGCCACCTATCTAGTTCAGGGGATGGACGAGGCACGTGCTTTTGTACTGCGCTTCGTTACCCCACTCCTCGAAGATCCCCGTCTGCTTGGAGCTACCACCGACTGGAAGACTGTTATCCAGGAAGTTGTCGCCTCCCGCAAAATGGGTGAGCTTCGCTATCAGATCACCGGATCTGGCCCTGACCACGCCCGCACCTACGTCGCTGTGCTGCACATTGGCGACAACGGCTACGGCGAAGGCCATGGGCCTTCGAAAAAAGAAGCTGAGCAGGAAGCAGCCCATCAAACGTGGCTGCAGTTTAATCCTGGTGAGCAGATTCCCAAGAGCTAGGCTCCACGTAGATGCCTGAACTGCCAGAAGTGGAAGTAGTCCGTCGAGGATTAGAAAAGTGGGTGCGCACCCGAACGGTCGAATCCGTTCAAGTGCTGGATCCGCGTTCGGTGAGGCGACACCTTGAAGGTGCGCTGGATTTTGAACAAACCTTGACGGGCTGCTCCATTTCTTCCGTCGAGCGCCGCGGAAAATTTCTCTGGATGGGGCTCGAAGGCCTAGCCGTTCCTGCCGTCCTGGTAGCGCACTTGGGGATGAGTGGACAGCTTCTTGTGGAGCAACCCGAAGCGCCAGACGAAAAGCACCTCAAAGTCAGGCTCGCGCTTTCACAGCACCGTGATTATCCGGGTGAACTCAGGTTTATCGACCAACGGATTTTTGGCGGGATGTTCCTGTCTGCGCTGGTACCAACTTCCGATGGCCTTCCTGCCGGACAAGGGTCAACTGAACCGGTCATTCCCCAGGCAGCAGCACATATTGCCCGCGATGTCCTTGACCCACACCGCAGCGCAGAAGACCTTTATCTGGCCCTTCGCAGGCGAAGTACCGACCTTAAACGCGCCATCCTGGACCAAGGAGTCATCTCCGGAGTCGGCAACATCTACGCTGATGAAGCTCTATGGCAGGCGAAGCTTTCGGGTCTTCGGAAAACAGCGACAATCCGGCGTCCTGAGGTGCAACGGCTCAACGATGCACTCATTGACGTCATGACCCGCGCACTGGCTGCGGGCGGAACCAGTTTCGATTCCCTTTACGTCAACGTCAATGGGGCTAGCGGCTACTTTGCCCGCTCGCTCAACGCCTACGGACGCGAGAGCAAACCCTGCCTGCGCTGCGCCGAGAACGGGGTGGATTCGGTGATTCGCCGGGATGCGTTCATGGGGCGTTCGTCTTACACCTGCCCGGTGTGCCAGCCACGTCCACGGCGCTAATCTGGCTCCGATGTGGATGTGGCGGCGTGTGCGGAACGGCAGCCAGGGAGCGTTGGGCTGGGCCTTTTGGCGATCTCTCCTCGTGCCAGTATCGATAACTCGTACCCCGTGCATGAGAACATCACGGCAGTGCTCGCCGTTACGGGTAGTAGGGCTGGTTCCCCGAGCGCTCTATGAGCGTTGTGGCGAGCGACTGTCCCTTTTCACTGCCATGACGCGGTCGAAGTCATGCGCTCAAGTGCCCGCTTCAGCGCACTCAGCAGCTCCGGCAACGACACCAGCTGGGGCACATTCGAAGGCTTGCCACGGAAAACTCCATCCCGGGGGAGTCTGAAGCGCACCCCGGGTCCCCGGTCTCGATCTTGCGCAGGGTGTCACGCGTGATTCCTGCACCATACGCCAGCCGCGCACGTGCTCGCAGACTGTGTTCAGCTGCCCGTCGATCTTGTATCAGGCCGTCGCAGCACCATTCATCTGGGCGATACGACACGTCCTAATGTATTGATATGGCGATGAATATCGTCATATCAATTTGGATTCTTTGTCGATGCGAACCTGGCGGTGAGCGAGTCGCGCGGGCTCCGGAGCCGCTCCGATGCAGGGAATGAACCTAGGCGTGCCCGGTTGCTACGGGAAGCTTAGCGTTCCGGCTCCATGCGCTCCAGCTTCCTGGATAGAGCCTGCCTTGTCCAAGCCCGGCGTATTCCATCGCCAGCAAGTTGTGGCAGGCCGTCACTCCGGCCCCGCAGTAGCTGACCACGTCAGTGGCATCGACAATGCCTGCGGCCGCGAACCTCTCGCGAATGACCTGGGGTGGCTTGATCATTCCGTCGTCGTGGAGGTGTTCCCGGCACGGTACATTGATCGCGTCCGGGATATGCCCTCGGCGAGGATCGGCTTCGGGAACCTTACCCAGCCGCGGGTCGGTTTCGGGTTCCTCGCCCCGGTACCGGTTATTCGGCCGGGCATCGATCAACACGGCTTCCGAAATTGCTGTCACGTCCTGCGTGGACAATAAGGATCCTGCAGGCCATGGGCGGGGAGGGAAAACAGTTGGTTTCGGATGAACCGGCGAGGCGTCCAGAGTCCCTGGATAGGCTTGGATGCCACCGGAAACTACGGCCGCAGGAACCTTGAGCAGCCGCAGCATCCACACCAAACGCGCAGCGATGACCCCGCCCGCGTCGTCGAAGGCCACTACCGGAGTGCTCCCGTCAATCCCAACGTGTGACATGGAGGCGGCGAAATCCTCTGGCGAAGGAAAGGGGCCCCGTTCTGAGTTCTCGGTGATTTCTCCCGTGAGATCCTCATCGAGATCAACGAATACGGCACCGGGTACATGCCCGTGATGATAGGCGTCAAAGCCCGAGTGATCCCAATACCAGCGGCAATCGACGATAACTATCTTGTCGACATTGTTTTTGCACCATTGCCAGGTGACAAACGGCTCCATGAGGCCTCGCTAAGGGTGAAACGACTACGGAAAATATTGATGATCCCATATTCGTTTAGCTCGCAACCGCTGGCCAAGTCGTGTCCACCATGTGGGTGAGAGCAGGCGGATTGAATGCAGCTGGATTCTTTCGGGCTGGTCAGTGCCTAGGCGAGTTGGGCAGCTAAGACCTGTTCATTGAACGGCGCCCACGCATCAACAGCCCACTGACCAAAATTCTTGTCGGTCAGGGTGACGCAAGCCAGGCGATGCTCAGGGTCCACCCACAAGAACGTTCCGGACTGGCCAAAGTGCCCGAAGGTGCTGGCCGGATGGTTGGAGCCGGTCCAGTGCGGATTTTTGGTGGAACGGATTTCAAATCCCAAACCCCAGTCGTTGGGATTCTGCCGCCCATAGCCAGGCAGGATGCCGGCGAGATTCTCAAAATGGACCCGGGTGGCATTTTCCAGCGTTTCGCGGGCAATGATCGTTGGGTTCAGTAGTTCAGCCGCGAATTTGGCGAGGTTCGCAGCCGTGGATTGTCCATCCTTGGCGCAGCTGCCAGCGATCTGCGTGTTAGTCATTCCCAAGGGAGCGAAGACCGCTTCTTGAGCATATTCGGCCATGCTGATTCCTGTTTGCTGCTCCAAATGCGCGCCCAGCTTCTCGAAGCCAGTATTGGAGTAGCCCCGTTTGGTACCCACAGCAAAGCGTATGGTTTCCGAATCAAAGTCGTAGCCTGCCGTGTGGGCCAGCAGATGGTGAACGGTGGATCCTTCGGGGCCGGCAGGATCGTCGAGGCTGATCGCTTCCTCTTCCAAAGCCACCAAGAAGGCATAGGCGCTGAGCAGTTTGGTAACGGACGCCAGCGAGTACACGCGGTTCACATCACCGTGGCGGTCTACCATTTCGCCTTGACCGTCTACAACAACGGAAACTGCGTTCTCGGAAGGCCACTGGTCAATCTGGCTCAGAATGCTCATGAAATGATCTATCCCTCGATATTTCTTGATGGTATTTGCGAGCAGAATCAGAAAAACCCACGCACGCTTCGCTAGAATTGCGTGAAGGATTGAGTGTTACTACCCAATCCAACCTTAGCGATCTGACCCAAACTTAGGAACTTCACGCCGTGCATCTAAAGACTCTTACCGTTCGCGGATTCAAGTCTTTCGCGTCGGCAACAACTTTTGAGTTTGAGCCCGGAGTCACCGCGGTGGTTGGCCCCAACGGTTCCGGAAAGTCCAACGTCGTTGATGCCCTTGCCTGGGTGATGGGGGAACAGGGCGCCAAGACACTTCGTGGCGGCAAGATGGAAGACGTCATCTTTGCAGGCACTTCCGGTCGTCCACCCCTAGGCCGCGCCCACGTTTCGCTGACCATCGATAACGCCGATGGCCAGCTCCCCATTGACTATGCGGAAGTGACCATCTCCCGCACACTATTCCGCGCTGGTGGTTCGGAATACGCAATCAACGGCAACTCCTGCCGATTGCTTGATATCCAAGAGCTGCTCTCGGATTCAGGGCTCGGCCGCGAAATGCATGTCATTGTTGGCCAGGGTCAGTTAGATCGAATCCTGCACGCCACCGCGGAAGACCGGCGAGGATTCATTGAAGAAGCTGCCGGTGTGCTCAAGCACCGTCGAAGAAAAGAAAAAACACTACGCAAGCTCCAAGCGATGCAGGGAAATCTGGATCGCCTCGAAGATCTCAATGCTGAGGTGCGGCGCCAGCTGGCCCCGTTAGGCCGGCAAGCAAAAATCGCCCGCCGCGCTCAGACCGTGCAACACGATGTGCGTGACGCCAAGTCACGCCTGCTTGCCGATGACCTGGTGACGTTGAACAACCGACTGGCCCAAGATATTGATGATGAATCAAAGGTCCAGGCGCAACAGCAAGATGCCTCTGATCGGCTTGAACGAGTCAAAAGACATATCACGGAACTCGGCGCCCAGATTGAAAGTGTCACTCCTCGGTTGGGCCAGATGCAAGATACCTGGGTGGCACTGAGCACCCAAGCTGAACGATTCCGTTCATTAGCGGCGTTGGCTCGAGAACGCAGCAAATTGTTGGAGAGCAATGAGACCCACTTCGATTCCAGCCGGGATCCTGAACGTCTTGAATCCCAAGCTGAACGCCTGAGCGAAGAACTCGAAGAGCTGGAAGAAGCTGTCGAGGACCGCCACGAAATTCTCGCAGAGGCGGTAGAAGCCAAAGAGCAAGCCGAAGAGGAATCGCGGGCAGAGCAACAGCGTATGGCCGCCATGCTCCGTGCCGCCGCAGACCGTCGCGAAGGAATCTCCCGCCTAGCCTCGCAGGTCGCTTCCGCGCGCAGCCGCGTTGATGTCACCCGGGCCGAGATTGTTCGTTTGCAGGAAAGCATTCAATCCTTTGATTCTGATCTAAAACTTGATCAGCGTTCACATGATGAAGTCTCTGCTGATCTGGAGACTCAACTTGCCGGCGAAACCGACCTGAACGAATCTTTCGAGCTGGCGGACAAGGAATACTCAGCGCTGGCCCAAGCCCAGCAGTCCGATACCCAGCGAGAACGCGAACTGTCCGTGCGTGTCTCTGGATTGGGCTCGCGGCTGGAAGCACTGAAGCTCAATACCAAACCGGATGATCAGTCCTCGAAGTTACTGCACTCGGCCTCATCTGCGTTGCTAGGGCGACTTGGCGAATTGATGACCGTCAACCCCGGTTACGAACAAGCCATTGCGGCAATCCTTCGCGACAACGCAGAGTCGCTAGTTGCTGTTGACGCTCAGTCAGCCGCGAGATTGCTTGAGCAGCTCCAAACTGAGGATGCCAGCGCCGTATTTTTGCACGCGGATAGCAAAGGCTCCCGCGCCTCAGTGCCCAAGCTGAGCAGCGCAATTAGTGCTCGTGAGGTCGTAAAGTCCGGGGATCAAGTTTCCGCGCTCTTGGACCAGCTATTCGAAGGCCACTATGTGGTCGAGGAACTAGGCCAAGCGCAAGCTGTTCTCAACGAACATCCAGCGGCTAGCGTGACCACCTTGGACGGGACCACTTTCTCGGCCCTGCGAAGCTCTGTAGGCGATGCAGCTGGCGCTTCACTCATTGCTCAGCAAGCCATGGTTGAACAAACCGAAGACGAACTTAACGAGTGCCAGTCAGAACTCTCCCTAGTGGAAGCTCGCATCGCTGAACGTGCACCTCAACTCGCCATTGCCCAGCAACAACGAGATGATGCACTCTCGGCCTTGGCTGAGTCGGATGCAACCATTGATGAGCTCAGCTCATATCTGGCCCGTTTGGGACAAAAGCTCCGCAGCGCCCAGGCCGACAAGCTCAAGCTCATTGAGCGTCTTGAAGCGTCCAATGAAAAGCTGGAAATCGAGCAGGAGTCTCTTGAAGAGATCACTGAGCGTATGGAGCTTGCTTCCACTGATCAAGACGATGAAACCATCGATGACGCAGCACGTGCCGCCTTGGCTGATGCTGCCGCCGCAGCGCGCCAACAGGAACTGGAAGCTCGCCTAGCGTTGCGCAGTAGCGAGGAACGCGTGTCAGGGCTCTGCTCTCGCATCGAGGGGCTTCGCCGTACAGCTGCTGCAGAACGCAACCACCGCGAGGTCGCTGCACGTCGCGCAGAGCAGCGTAAGGCGCAGGCAACCAACGCCAGCCGTGTGGAGAAGGCCGCCGAACGTGTTCTGCGCTTCATCGAAGTTTCGGTGTCCATGGCTGGGCAGGAACGCGAAGAGCTGTCGTCCAAGAAGGCCGAACTCGACCAGATGCTAAGCAGCCAGCGCACCGAGGCGGAGCAGCTCTCAGCTGAACTGGCCAGACTGGCAGATGCAGTACATCGCGATGAGATGGCACGTGCCGAGTTGCGGCTGCGCATCGAGAACCTCGAAACCAAGTCGCTGGAAGAATTGGGCTTCACACCCGATCACCTGATTGCCAACTATGGACCAGATCAGCTCATCCCTGAAGCCATCGACGAAGACGATAAATGGGGGAGCCTACGTCAGAATGTTGATGAGGATGGCAACCCCATCGGAACCAAGCCCTTTGACCGTGTTGAGCAGGAAAAACGATTGAAGAAAGCGGAACGAGACCTGTCCGCCTTGGGCAAGGTCAATCCGCTTGCCTTGGAAGAATTTGCCGCCCTTGAAGAACGGCACAAATTCCTCTCTGGCCAGTTGGAAGACTTAAAAAAGTCGCGCGGTGACCTAGAGCAGATCATCTCGGACGTAGATGCGCACGTGGAGCGAGTGTTCACCGAGGCGTATAACGACACCGCAGTTCAATTCAAGCGAATCTTTGACCGGCTGTTCCCAGGTGGCGAGGGACAGCTCGTGCTGACTGACCCGGAGCACATGCTAACCACGGGCATTGAGGTGGAAGCGCGCCCTGCCGGCAAGAAGATCAAGCGCCTATCCCTGCTCTCAGGCGGTGAGCGGTCGCTGACGGCAGTGGCTCTGCTCGTCGCGATCTTCAAGGCACGCCCTTCACCCTTCTACGTCATGGACGAGGTCGAGGCAGCCCTTGACGATATGAACTTGGGCCGTCTGATCACAATTTTTGAGGAACTTCGCGAGTCCTCGCAGTTGATCGTGATTACTCACCAGAAGAAGACCATGGAAGTGGCTGACGCGCTCTATGGTGTCACCATGCGCGGAGACGGTGTCACGACCGTTATTAGCCAGAAAATGCAACGCGCTGATTCCCAGTAGTCCCAGGCTGGTGGACCGCTTCCACAGCTTAGGACCTAGGCGGAAGCTATACTGCGCTTCCTCTTCATGGCGACCTGTACTGCACGTAAACGGTCTTTCGGGCGTTGCTGCTCGGGAGCAAGCCTCGATGCTTCTTGCATCGATTTGGCGGCCGCTTCTAAGTTGCCCGCTTTGACTAGACATTCTCCGAGGCGCAGGTGGAATGCTGAACGCTCAGGACCGATCTGGAGCGCTCGCTGCATGGCATTCGTCGCACGGATATAGTCTTTTCGGGCGGCATAAACATAGCTCAAACGAACCAAGTAGTGAGAATTGCTGGATTCCATTTCCACAGCGTTCGTCATTGATTGTTCGGCATCATCTAATAAGCCAGCCTTGAGCTGCCATTCACCCAAACGAAGCTGATACTCGGACTTTTGCGGTGCCATAGAAACTGCGAGTTTCATTTCATCGATGGCCTCGGCCCAGCGTTCAAGATCCGCGTAGACATAACTTAATCGGACATGAGGATTTGCAACGTTTGGCTTCAGGGCGATTGCTTTGGAAATTGAGGATTCTGCTTCTGCAAGTCGTTTGGCCTGACGGAGTAGGTCGCCTAGGCGGAGATGGAATTCAGCTTTGGACGGAGCAAGCTTGAGCGCGCGTCGAGTAGCTCTGATGGCTTCCGGTATCTGTTGCCGTCGTTCGTGAATATTGCTCAAGCGTACGTGAGCAAGGGTCAGCTTTGGCTCGATCTCAAGTGCTTGCAGGAACGCTATTTCGGCTTCTTGATATCGTTCAGCCTTGAGTAGTAACTCGCCAAGGCGGAATGGAAGGCGCGCTATTTTTGAATTCATGGCAGCGGCGGTTCTCATGCTATTTATTGCATTATCAATATTACCGTTTTTGGTAAGTTCTGATGCTTTCTTTTCGTGAGGGTAATGAGTTAGCTCCGTGTTTGTTTTAACAACGTCATAGAAATGATCAAGGTTGAATCTATCGTGCGCTATTTCGCTCACTAAGCGCTTGAGTTTATAGGTGTCGTTCAAGAAGAATGAAACAGGATGGCCGCCATATTCGAGCGGAACGAGAGTTGCCTTGGTCAAGCGTTCGATGCATCGGGCGTGTTCGACATCCACGGTGTCAGGGCAGTAGAAGACATAACCCTTTGAATCCTGGCAGTCGCCGTTTCTGATGTAGTTGTGCTTAAAATCGATGATTGTTCCTTCGTCCCCCCAGCGGTCATCGCGAACTTCGCTGTCATTGGCAATGTCGTAGAGCGGAGAGAGCGCAATGAAGAGTTTTGCATCCAGTTTGGAAGCGAGGCTGATCGCAGCCATGCCACCCATGCTTCCGCCATATGTGACGATGGTTGTGCCACGAGCACGTTCTTTGATGATGTCAATGACCATTTCGATTTCATCGGTTTGATACCAATGATTTCTACTGCGCTTAACCAAAAATTCATTTAAACCAAGTTGCGCAAAGATACCTCGACCATATCCATTTTCGAACGGGCTTGGTTCAGTAGCGCTGATGTATTTATTTCTTGCTTCAAAAGTGACGATTGATATGGGGAAACCGCCATCGTGGTAATCAAGAGCTAAGTCGCGACCCACAAAGAGTTCTTCATGTTTAATCTCATTATTTTGCACCCACAAACACTAACCTTTACTCGACAAATCCTTCAATACATTAAGGTGTTTTGGAAAGTCCTTGGTGACCTGAACGTCCAGCGAGGGGGGGAGGAGAGTTTCCTGTGCAAGCGGACAGAATCTCGTCCACAGGCCGATGCTACGTCGCTCGATCTACGACGTAGCTTCTGGATGCGTCGACTCTCGCAACCATTTACAGGGATCGGCTCTTTACCTTCCAGTTGAGATCATCTGGTGGCTGATCAAAACGTGCCCGGGACGCTTTGGTGCGTTCGGATGTTTGTTTCTAAAACTAATCTCGGGGAGGCAGGCAAGAAGGGGTTCGATGGCCGTAGGTGTGGGTGACTGAAATTACGCAATAGTGCTAATCAGACTCGAAAAATGGGTTTGCGCCAATGGGTCTCGAGCAGGGTGGAGTCTATATATACTTAGCATAGATATAAATGGACCTGGATGGGTTTTGAGAATTGGGAAATTGATGGCTCTGTTTAGAAAACGTTCCAAAGCTACTGTCAGTGCTGAACCTCAGGCTGAGGTGAAGCCGGAGGCGATTGTTCCTGCGCCTGCCGAAGTAGCGCCCGCCGAAGTAGCGCCCGTCGTAAAAGATGTGCCTAAAGTGGACCCGGAAGTAGCTGAACCTGCGACTGTGCCCGAGGGAGTCTTTGTCAGTGTCGTTATTCCCGTTTACAACTCGATGCCTTATCTGACCGAACTGCTCAATTCCTTGGAGCTGCAAGACCTAGATAAGAGCCTTTACGAGGTCATTGCTGTTAACGACGGCTCCACCGATTTTGGTGGCGAGATCTTGGATGTCTATGCCAAGCGCAATGAAAACTTCACCGTTGTGCACCAGGAAAACAGTGGATGGCCAGGCAAGCCGCGCAACGTCGGAACGGCACTGGCCAAGGGTGAGTACGTTTTCTATGCGGATTCTGACGACACACTAGGAACTGAAGCGCTACGACGCATGCGTGACTTCGCTTTGGAGCATGATGTGGACGTACTCGCGCCGAAGCTCGTTCCGGTTGGTGGTCGAGTGATTCGTACCTCGCTGTTCTCCTCAACCCAGGTCGACGTTCCGCTTGAGCAGATCTTCGCAACGTTGATGCCGCAGAAGCTCATTCGCCGCCAGATGATTCTCGATCACGATCTTCGGTTTGCCGAGGAAAAGGTTCGCCTAGAAGATGGAATGGTGCTGGCGGGATGCTATCTGCATGCCAAGCGTGTGAGCGTCTTGGCCGATTACGAGTATTACTACATTCGTGAACGCGGCGACGGAAACAATATCAGTGCTCAGCCATTCGAACCAATGGGCTACGTCGAATCCATGACGCACATTAGCAATACCATTCGAAACAACACCACTGATGATCCTCAACTGGGCCGACTGCTGATTGCTGGTCTGTTCAAGCGCAAGGGCTTGAAGTTCTTCGTCGGAGACCGCTTCCTGAAATACCGCGAAGCACGGGCCAAGCTGTGGACCGCGGCATTTGGTCCGTACGTCCAGGAATTCCTTGCCGAGCGCACCACCGAAGTGCTGAGCGAGCACGATACGGCCAAGGCCATGGCAATCATTTCCGGTGACTATGAAGAGCTGAAGCGGCTGGCGGCGAAAGACTCAGACGTGGCTGTCCGTCCAGAACTAACCAAGGCCACGAGCAAGAATGACCACTTCGAGTTGCACTTCTCAGTACCCGAGATTGGGCCGACGCCACGGGGTCTCTACATCGACGAACGCGACACCGATACACGTCTGCAATTCCCCGTGGCGGAGCAAGGCTCTGGTCGCTACGTGGCGCAGGTTCCCTACGCTGCGCTGAGCGCTCAGCCACTGGGCATCGGAGACATCCATGTAAAGTATGACCACGCCGAAACGAGACGAATCCGCGTGGCGGCCAACGTCAAGGAAGCAACCAACGCTGGAACCCGCGTCTATCGGACCGTCAATGGCGCGTTGAGCATCGATCTGCGAAAGGCAAAGCTCGCCTAAAGACGCATTAGAACTATGGAGCGAACACCACTGGGTGTTCGCTCCATAGTTCTATGTCCAGGTGCTCGAAGCCGAGTATTGCCAAGGATTTTCGATGATTAGCCTGCGGTCTTTGGTGATCCGGTTTCCTCATCCAATGGCACGGGGCGAATCGTGCGAGGTACAAAGGTCCATCCGATCAGGCCCACCACTGCCACCAGGGCTGAGATGCCAAAGGCAATCTGATAATTCAGCGTGTCAGCCAGGAACCCTGCAAGTAGCGGGCCAATAATTGCTCCGAGATCCTGGCACATCTGGAAGCCAGCCAAAGCTTTGCCGCCATTGCGGCCCGTGCCGATGACGTCAGAAACCGAGGCCTGCTGCGCGGGACCGAGCACACCGCCACCAAAGCCAGCGAAGATCGAACACACCACGAATCCAGCGGCGGACGTGAAAATCCCCATGGAGCCAATGGAGAGCAACAAAAGTGTCAGTCCCAGCAGGACCGGGATCTTGCGCCCCACTTTATCGGTTAGCTTGCCAGAGAAAAGCAGCGCGCAACCATTGCCGATAGCAAAGAGCGCCATGGACAATCCGGCGATGGTAGTACCTAAGCCCTGCCCAAATACTGACAAGGCGAAGAGCGGGATCATACTGTTGCGGATGCCGAAAGCCAGCCAGCCATAGCTGAAGCCGGAGAACAACGCGGCTCGGTAGGCGGGGGAGCTGAGCGCCTCGCGCGTCGTAACCACTTCAATGGCCTGGCGGATTTTCGCAGGATCCTCGGCATCGCGGTCGAGGTCACGGCGGCGACCCAGCGCAAAGTACACCACGGCCGCGGCGATCACCAGCGCCGTCCCGTAAATAAAGAACGGAACTCGCATGCCTAGCGGGGCCAAGACACTGCCCAGGACCGGGCCCGCAACGTTGCCCAACAAGAACGCTCCGGCATAGAGCCCGGAAATGCGGCCTCGGGATTCTTCTGGCGAGAGCCGTGCGATCAATGCCATTGCGGAAATGGTGAACATGGTGGAGCCAAAGCCGCCGAGCCCGCGGGCGATGAGCAACTGGGTGTAATCCTGGACCACACCGCATAACAGCGTCGAGAGGGCCACCAGCAAGACGCCGGTGACATAAATACGCGGTTCCCCGAGCTTGCCAACCAGGGCGCCAGCCACCGGTGCGAAGATCAAGCGGGTAAAGGCAAAAATGCTCACAATGACACTGGCTGCTGCCGCGCCCACATCAAAACTCACTGCATATTGCGGCAGGATCGGGGCAATAAGACCGAACCCTAAGGCGATAATGAATGCCGCCACGAGCAAAACGCCAATTTCACGGGGGATCGGGGCGCGGGTAGCTGCTTTACGGGAGAAAAACTTCATCATTGCCGATGGCCTTGAAAATTCAGGCCTTCCAGCCTTTCTACGGAACAGGTGAGAGCGATAGAGCCTGACTAAGTCTATGTCCTGAGGATCCTTCTGATCCCTTGATTATTAGTGCTCTTCGCGACGGGCCTCAGCGTGGTAACTTACAGAAGGTGTGAGACGATTTAACATGTGTCTGATTCGCTTATTTTAACCATCATCATTGTCGCGGTTGTTGCCGTGGTGGCCATCGGCGCCATCGCCTTTGTCACCAAGGGTCGCAAGCCCAAGACTCCATATACTTCTGAGCGCGATGCTGACGACCTGCCGGCCGGTCAGAGCGCGGAAGGCACTACCGATGTCACTACCGACACCGCCGGTGCCACCGATACTGCCATTGCTGTTGAGGAACCGGTCTCCCCGGCAACACCCCAACTGGATGTTCCAGAGCCGGTTCAGGGTCGTTTGGCTCGACTGCGAGCACGCCTGACCAAGTCCAACAACATGTTCTCCAAGGGCCTGCTGGCACTGCTCAGCCAGGACACCATCGATGAGGACGTCTGGGAAGAGATCGAAGAGAATCTGCTGATGGCAGATCTGGGTACTGAACCAGCCATGGAATTGGTCGAAGCTTTGCGCGAACGCGTGAAGATCGAAGGCAGCAAGGATCCTGCGCGGGTGAAGGCCATGCTTCGCGAGGAGCTGTTGAAGCTCGTGGATCCAAGCTTGGATCGCAGCTACTTGCCAGAACCTCATCCAGATCGCCCGAGCATCATCATGGTTGTCGGAGTTAACGGCGTTGGCAAGACCACCACCATCGGCAAGATGGCCCGTGTTCTTGTTGCTGAAGACAAAGACGTATTGCTGGGCGCAGCTGATACCTTCCGCGCTGCTGCTGCTGAGCAGCTGGCTACTTGGGGCGACCGCGTAGGTGTCCCGACGGTTCGCTCGGACATCGACGGGGCTGACCCGGCATCGGTGGCTTTCGAAGCTGTCTCTGCTGGCATTGATCAAGAAGTCGATATCGTCATGATTGATACCGCAGGGCGCTTGCAGAACAAGGTTGGCCTGATGGACGAACTTGGCAAGATCAAGCGAGTTGTTGAAAAGAAGGCCACCATTGACGAGGTACTGCTCGTTTTGGATGCAACCACCGGGCAGAACGGCCTGCAGCAGGCCAAGGTCTTCTCCGAGGTTGTTAACGTGACAGGCATCGTGCTGACTAAGCTCGATGGCACCGCTAAGGGCGGTATCGTGGTGGCAATTCAGCGCCAGCTTGGTGTACCTGTGAAGCTGGTTGGTCTGGGCGAGGGGCCAGATGATTTGGCGCCGTTTAACCCAGAGGACTTCGTGGATGCGTTGCTCGAAGGCTAATCGACACCTCATCTAACTCCAACTTAGGCCTCGCCAACTGGCGGGGCCTTTGTTTTGCCCGGAAGCCAGTTGGTGATCACAAAACTGTGTCGATTGCAGTCCTGCTGAGCTGGTCGGAGATCGCTCGGCAGCTCGCGGAAGACCGATTCAAGCAAATTGGTGGGAAGTAGATTTCCGGGGGACCGTGGCAGGCGAACAGTGTCTACTGGATGACCGGAGCGTGAGTGCCTGGCGGGTCTTCGTTGTTGGTGAAGCTGAATCTCCTGCGCAGCGCAAAACCGTCAAAAATCTAAAGAATTGATAAACCGCTTGTGGTTTGACTATCTGCACCATAGGCTTCAAATTTGGTAGTCACCTAGGCGCCTTCAGCGCGAGACCATCACTTGCATTATCGGGTAGAACATGGGGTCGAGGTCGGATGCTAAGAATTAAACTGCACTATATGCAGGCTGCCGTATCAGCTATATTTCCTCCGGAGATTTCCTAAAGCGTTCGTAGACCAAAGGGAGCGGATCCATGGAAAAGCAATTTGAGAATCAACAACGATTTTCGGCTAAAGAGCGCAAGCAGAAGATTGTTCTGTGCATTGGGGCAACCCTTGCCGTGGGTGCCGTCGCCGGCGGAATAATCATTGGCAGCAATAATTTCTCAGCTCAAGCGGGGCCTACGTCGGACAAGTTGCAAGATAGCTTGGCCAATGTCGCCGAGACTGATGCTGAAACGGGTGACGATGTAAAAGTGGACACTGAGGCGCAGGTGATCAAGAGCCTCGGAGAGCCTGGAAAGCTCACCATGGATGGAGCAACGAAGCCCTCATTCGAAGTCACAGTGCATAGTGTGAAGGTCAAGAAGTCTTGCACCTTGCGTGGATTGGACGAGACGATCACGCCCAAAAATGGGGTATTCCTCGTTTTGGATGTCAGTGCTTCGCTTGCGGCATCTGCGGCAAAAGTGGTTGACGAGGAGATCGCGCTTATGCCATTAGGTGCTTCCTCCTTTGGGGCATCACCCGGGGAAAGTAAGAACATCACTTATGACCTGAACGCTGTTGCGGCTTACTCTTGCGAGGTGGGCAACGCCTTGGACATTGCCGTGGGTGCGGGGGACGAAATTCGCGGCAATGTTGTTTTGGATTCGCCTGATGCCACAGGCCAGCTGGTCTATGACCCGGATAAGACGGGCGGGTGGACTTGGAGTTACTAATAGTTGGTGAAGTGCCTCAATGAGGGTCTGGCTCATTTCAGGCCTGCGGCGTCGGACGACACGCCCAAGTCTTGAATGTGAAACTCATCAAGCCGATTAATGAAGCTTGAGAGTGGAGATTCCAGAAATTCCCTAGTCAACGTCAGGTGTTCGGCTTCGGCTCGCTTTATCAACCGAGTCCAGTCGGCACGATTCTTGAGGATTTTCAGAATCCGATCAGTATTTTCGGTAAGTATTGACTGGGAGTAATGGCGTCTCATACCGTGAGGGGCTGGCTCTTTGAAGACAACCCAGACGGTAAAGGATCCCTCCAGAAGTGTCGTCCAATCAAGACTTGCCCTTACCCATTAAGCAGGACTCAAAACCTCGTGGATTCCGTGCGGACATCCAGGGGCTGCGTGCCATTGCAGTAGGTATCGTTGTTTTGTACCACTTCTGGGGTCATTACTTGCCTGGTGGCTTTGTCGGTGTGGACGTATTCTTTGTTATCTCCGGATTTTTGATTACCTCGCATTTGATTTCTAAGCCGCCAAAGACGCTAGTCGACGTTGGAAGATTCTGGATGCGGCGCGTCAAGCGGCTCATTCCCGCGTCCTTCTTGGTCATTCTTTGTAGCGTCGCGGGTATTTGGATCTTTGCCCCGCAAACTGTCTGGCAGGACTGGGGATTGCAAGCCATCGCGGCAACCTTCTACTTCCAGAACTGGTTCTTGGCGTTGACCAAGGTCGACTACCTCGCTGAAGGCGACGCACCAAGTCCGTTCCAGCATTTCTGGTCACTTTCAGCTGAAGAGCAGTTCTACTTCGTTTGGCCGATACTCATCGGCTTGCTGATTTTTGCGGCGCTGAAGTACAAGAAAGCATCTCAGAATGTAGTTCTCGGTGGCATCGGTGTGGTTTTCCTGCTGTCCATCGGGTACTCGCTCTACGCCACAGCCACGGATCCTGGCGCAGCGTACTTCTCGACATTCACCCGAGTTTGGGAATTTTCCGCCGGCGCCTTAGTTGCCGCTCTGGGCAGCAAAGCGCACGCAGCAAAGAACGATGTCGTCAGCTTGGTTGGTTCTTGGGGTGGCGTCGTCGCTATTGCCTTTAGTGCATTGGCATTTACCGGGGATATGCCGTTCCCCGGCTACATTGCAGCAATTCCTGTCTTCGGCACGGCATTGATCCTGCTCTGCAATTCAACGCATCGGTTCTCGCCAAATATCTTCTTGAACACCAGGGTATTCCAGTTCTTTGGAGACAACTCGTACGCGATTTACCTCTGGCACTGGCCCCTGCTGATCTTGATTCCGTTTATGGTTGACGATTTCAAATGGCCACAGAAGTTCGCGGCTCTGGCCCTGACGCTAATCCTTGCCGTTCTGACGCAGAAGCTGGTTGAAGTTCGCTTCAAGAAGTTCATTGATACCTCGGCCATACTTAGCGCTCCGCGATTCCTGGCAGCTGGAAGTTTGGTACTGGCATTGTTCGCCGGCGCATTCTATTTGACAAGTGCCCGGGTTACCGAGGACGCGCAGGACATCAATAAATCCTTGGCTCAAGTTGAACGAAACGTCGGCGACGATTGCTTCGGCGCTTCAGCTTTGACTAAAGCTTGTGGGAAGCCTGATGCTGCGCAGGCCGACAACCAGCAAGTTGCTCCTGCTCCTGTTGTTGCGAAGACTGACAAGCCTGTGCTTTATAAGGATGACTGCTTCGCAAGCCAAACGACCGATTTCCAAGAGCGTCCGGTATGCCATTACGGCAAGGGAAAGATCAAGGTGGCTTTGGTTGGTAATTCCCACGCAGGACAATGGTTCCCAGCGTTGGATCGCCTGGCTAAAGAACATGACTGGCAGATAGATACCTACCTGGCCAACCGTTGCGCGATCATGGGCGAAGAACAGAAATTTGACGATCAGGCGAGCGTCGAAGGTTGCGGGGACCTTGGTGATTGGGTCACCGGCGAGATCAAAAAAGAAGACTACGATTTGATCATCAGCTCCAACCGACAGTCTGTACCAGTCAGCGGGCACAGCATGAAATCTTCGGAAGCTCCAGCAACTGAAGCTTATGAAAAGCTGATGAGCGAATGGTCTGATACTGGTGCCGAGGTTGCGGTAATTCGAGACACTTCATGGCCGGGTGCAACCCTTGAGAACGTGCCTGACTGTGTAGCTGCAAACCCTGACGAGCTGAGCGAATGCAGCGGAGATGCTGAGAAGTGGATTCCGCAGGATCCGCAAGCTGACGCTGTGAAAGCCATGAATGATCCTGACGTCGTCCAGATTGATATGAATGATCAACTGTGCGAGGACGGACGCTGCTACACCGTAGTCGGTGGAATTGTCGCTTACTGGGATCACTCGCATCTGAGCGCTACCTACGCGCAATCGCTTTCTGAAACTCTCGGATCCCGCATGGAAAAAGCACTAAAATCCAAGGACCTGTTTCCCTCGGCCTAAGGACTCTAAACAGTCACAACTAAATATCTGAAGCTGCCGCCGGTGCTGACACCGGCGGCAGCTTCTTTCACTCTGCTTTACATCAGGCCTCTAAAGTGTCCCTCCCCGCTGTCATGATCAGCAGTACTCGGATGCATTTGGGGGATCCGGGATCTCGCACCCATGAAATGGAGCAGAACCATGAAAAGGTTTATCTTCTCAGTGCCGGCCATCGCTATCGTTCTTTCACTGTCCGCCTGTGGTGTCTCAGTCGAGGAACTTGAAACAGCCCAGGCTTCCGCCTAGACCCTAGATACTGAAAAGCAAGAGCTCGCTACACAATTGGAGCGGGCGCAGGCCTCCTTGGCGTCAGTTCAAGGAGAAGCCGAAACGCTACGGGGCGCCGAAGAGGATCGGCTTGCCGAGGATGAAGCAGCAGCTTCCCGTAAGGCAGAAGAGAAAGAAGCTAAGGAAGCCGCGGAGAAGGCCAAGATGGACAAAGCGAACAAGGCCAAAAAAGTCAGCCAACGAGAGCTGGCCCTAATCGTTAAGAAGCCTGACGCCCACATCGATGAAAACGTCATGCTCTACGCACGCATCACGCAATTTGATTCAGGAACTGGTCCCTGTTCATTCCGGGCGGACCTTAGCCATGCGCATGTGGGGAAGTACGACTACGAGCACAACTCAATGTTCTCCGCTGGCGATGGACTGCTTGATTGTGGAATTTGGATGACTTTGTCGCTGACGACATCGTTCAAGTCACCGCAACTGTCCTTGGATCGCTGACCTACGACACGACTATCGGCGGATCAACGACCGTACCAAAATTCCAGGTCGTCAAGATCAAGCAGGCTTAGTCCAATTACCGAGATTGTGGACTCGGATCCGCCATTCAACTGTTTATTGGGCGGATCCGGAGACACATTCACACGATGCGTCCTCAAAAGTGAATCAGGCGAAACAGGCATGAAACATTGACGAGAACCAAACGTTACGCAGGGACGTGTCTTGATACACAGTCGAAACGAACCGGCGAGTGTATCGAAACATCCGTGGCGAAGAATGGACTCAACACCGGGCCAAGGACACCGTAATCCTGCAGTAAGGCCCGACTCGCCACCGATACACCGAACACCTTGAGGGGATGTGATCCAGATGGAGTTGGACGTAGCCAGCTTATGGATCCTTATAGCAGCCGCACTCGTACTGATGATGACACCAGCGCTCGGAATTTTCTACGGCGGCATGACTCGCGCCACCGGCGTGGTCAACATGATGCTGATGAGCTTTTCCGCCGCAGCGATTACCGCAGTGGTATGGGTGCTATGGGGGTACTCGTTCTCCGCAGGTGAACCAACTATCGCAGGTATCGTCGGAAATCCAATTAGCGATTTCGCGATGCACAACACCGAACAAGCCGACCTTCTTTCCGCAGGTTTCTCTGGCACCTTCGCCATGATTTCGGTAGCCATCATCTCCGGCGCTATCGCCGACCGCGCCCGTTTCGCTCCGTGGTTGTTCTTCATTCCACTGTGGGTCACCCTGGTTTACGCACCGGTTGCCTTCTGGGTCTGGGGCGGCGGACTGCTTTCGGCAGACGGCTTCCTAGGAAAGATCTTCGGCGAAGCAATTGACTTCGCAGGTGGCGCAGTAGTCCACACCAATGCTGGTATCGCAGCGCTTGTCCTCGCACTCAAGCTCGGCCAGCGTCACAACTTCCATGATCGCCCACAGCCACACAACACTCCACTGGTCATGCTTGGCGCAGGCCTTCTGTGGTTCGGCTGGTTCGGCTTCAACGCCGGTGCCGCCACCACCATCGAGCAGGCTGGCTTGATCTGGATCAATACTTTCGCAGCACCAGGTGCAGCGGTTCTTGGCTGGATCCTAATTGAAAAGCTTCGCGGAGAACGCGCAAGCTCGGTAGGCGTTGCATCCGGTCTCGTCTCCGGCCTGGTTGCCATCACTCCATCCTGTGCAGACCTGGCCCCATGGGCAGCACTGCTTCTCGGTCTGCTCGCCGGTGCCGGTTCCGCTTGGGCCGTCAACCTCAAGTGGAAGCTTGGCTACGATGACTCCCTGGACGTCGTAGGCGTTCACCTGGTGGCCGGTATCATCGGCACCTTGTTCCTCGGCTTCTTCGCACTGCCAACCGAAGAAAGCGCTGGCGGACTGTTCTACGGTGGCGGCCTGTCCCAGCTCGTTGCCCAGTTCATGACCCTGTTGGTAGTCATGATCTTCTCCGCGGCAATGACGTGGATCATCGCTACGGTCATCGGCAAGTTCAGCCCATGGCGAGTATCGGCAGACATTGAGATCGCCGGAATCGACGCAGCTGAACACAACGATGCTGGTTACCAGCTGGCCTCGAGGTAAAAGGGGTGGGACCTGAAAAATAACAAATACATCATCAAGGGGTAGGACGCCGTTACGGTGTCCGGGAAACCGCCGGTGGGCCATGCAGCCACCGGCGGTTTTCTTATCTGCAAAACACGAAAATGACCAATAAGCAGGTCAGTCGTCGTTCACTCCAAGCCAGTTCGTCCAAGCTATGGTCATTGTGCACTTCTAGGTCTATCCTGAGAGCCTGTTGTGGATTTGCGGTTTTTGGGGGACTGGCAAGTTATGAAACGACGTCATTACGGTTTGGGTAATTCTGTGCCTACAGGGCAGCCCGCGACCAAACATAGATTTGCATATTTTGCTTTGGGGATCGCTGCCATAGTGGGACTGTCCAGCGCCACGCCCTGGCCCGCGCCCACGCCTGCTCGCGCAGCATCCAGTGGCACGGCCGCGGAGCTGACACCTATGGCACCATTGGGTCCCACGGTGCTGAGAGCACCGGAGTCCCAGAAGCCGGTACTGGCTGTGGCCGGCACATTGAGCTCGACCCCAATGAATGTCGCCATGGATGCCAACGCTGTTTCAGTAGCTCCCGAGGGCGTCAACCAACAAGCTCTAACCAAGAACTCCGTTGGCGCTGTGCAGTCACCAGCACTGTTCCCAGCTGCAGCGAACAGTTCGCGCTTCTCTTCATCCTTGTCGTCATTTCAGCTCATGCGCCCCGTTGCCACGAGTACGATTTCCAGCCCGTACGGATGGCGCGGAAATCCAACCGGGTCCGGTCGCCAAATCCACATCGGCCAGGACTATCCAATTGCCTGCGGCTCTCCGGTGAGAGCTAGCGAAGATGGCCAGGTCGTCGTAGCCTCCTGGGCAGGGCACTCGGGAAACCGCGTGACCATAGACCACGGCCATCGGATCATGACCGGCTATAGCCACAATTCGTTGATCCTTGTTGGTGTAGGCCAAAGAGTCAGCCAGGGACAAATCATTGCCTTGGCCGGCACCACAGGTAATTCCACCGGCTGTCATGTGCATTTTGAGGTGATCGTCAACGGACAGTGGCAGAACCCCAGCCAGTATCTGGCCTTAGGCCCGGGGCGCCTCGCATCGCTGTTTGTCCCTGATGCCCAGTCCGTGACCGCAAGCCGTTTCCTCACCGGGCAAGGCGCTGCCACCTCGACGACGCCGCGCAGCCAGGCCACATCCCATCATGACGCAGAGGTCCGAGTGGTCAAGGGCCAACAATCGCCCAAGAAGTCGGGCAGTGACCGGCAATCGGCGGACGTAAAGTCCAAGGCTCAGCAGAGCAAAAAACACGGCAGCACCAGGACCCAGAGCACGGCGCCCAGGGCAGTTGAGCCGCAACGCAACGCACCGAGCACACCGACTGCGAAACCGCGTCCTAACACCAAGCCGCCGGTAGAGCCGTCGCCCACGCGCTCGCCGAGCGCCTCACCGAGTGCCTCGGAGTCTGCAACCCCACCGAGTCGGACACCAGTTCCAAAGCCCACGGCAACCTCCCCCTCGGCCAAGCCCGAGGGTTCGCCCAGCGGGACTGCTACTGCCAGCGCGTCGGCATCTCCAACGATCTCCGCGTCGGCCAGCCCAGTGCCTTCGCTGACCGAGGCGGCACCCACACCGTCAGCGTCGACCAAGCCTTCCATTTCGCCAGAAGCACTACAGCCCATGCCCAGCGTGTCGCCGCCAGTGCCCAGCCAAGAACCCAAGATGAGCGCCCCGGTTCTAGAACCACCAAGCGTGGCACCAAAACCACCGGCACCAGTCAAGCCGAAATTGCTCGTCAAGGCGCCTGAAAAGAAGTCGCCGCCGGACGCCGGGGTAGCAGAGCCAAAGAAGGCTGCGGTCAAGACCAGCTCGCGCCCCGTTGTGCCAAAACCAGTGCCAGCCCCGGCGCCGGTCAAGAACAAAGTTGCTGCGCCGCTCAAGGTTGCCTCAGCAAAGAAGCCGGTCACAAAGCCGGTGAAGGCAACCTCAACAGTAGCGATTTTGTCCAAGAAGCCTGTAGTGGCATCACCACCGGCCAAGGAAGCTGCCATCCAGAAGTCCCAGATGCCGGTTTCAACCAAGCCGCCGGCCAATCCCAAGGACCTGAAAACAGCACAGGGTGCCCCTTAGACGGTTCAAGCTTCGCGCCCGCGCACCGCGAAGTGATATGGAACTGGTTAGATCGTGCCGTGATTCTTGATATTCTTATAAGTCGAGTCCTGTGCGTTTTTGACGCGCACCACAAGACCTATCGAAAGAAGTGCCCGGCACGTGTTTAATTCACTTTCCGATCGCCTGACAGCAACCTTCAAAAACCTGCGCGGCAAGGGCCGCCTGACTGAAGCAGACATCGACGGTACAGTCCGCGAAATCCGCCGTGCCCTGCTCGACGCCGACGTTGCCGTCTCGGTGGTCCGAGCCTTCGTGGCCCAGGTGAAAGAACGCGCACTGGGTGCCGAGGTCTCCGAGTCCTTGAACCCGGGCCAACAGGTCGTCAAGATCGTCAACGAGGAGCTCGTTGGTATCCTCGGTGGCGAAACCCGCCGCCTGAACCTGGCTAAAAACCCTCCAACGGTGATCATGCTCGCCGGTTTGCAGGGTGCCGGTAAGACCACCCTGGCCGGTAAGTTGGCCAAGCACCTGAAGTCTGAGGGCCACACCCCGATGCTGGTGGCCTGTGACCTTCAGCGTCCTAACGCCGTCAAGCAGCTGCAGATCAACGGTGAGCGTGCCGGGGTTCCGGTATACGCACCGCACCCGGGCGTTTCCTCTGAGTTCGATACCGCCACCGGTGACCCGGTAGCAGTAGCTCGTGACGGTATCGCCGAGGCAAAGGCCAAACTGCACGACGTGGTCATCGTTGATACCGCCGGCCGTTTGGGCGTTGACACCGAGATGATGGCCCAGGCCGCGAACATCCGCGCCGCCATCAACCCGGACGAAGTCCTCTTTGTCATCGATGCGATGATCGGCCAGGACGCGGTTAATACCGCCCAGGCCTTCCACGAAGGCGTCGACTTCACCGGCGTTGTGCTCTCTAAGCTCGATGGCGATGCCCGTGGTGGCGCCGCGTTGTCCGTCGCTTCGGTCACCGGCAAGCCAGTGATGTTCGCATCCACCGGTGAGAACCTGGATGACTTCGAGATCTTCCACCCGGACCGTATGGCTTCGCGCATCCTGGACATGGGCGACGTCATGACGCTCATCGAACAGGCCGAGAAGAACTGGGATAAGGGCGAAGCCGAGCGCATGGCGAAGAAGTTCGCCGACCGCGAAGACTTCACCCTGGATGACTTCCTGGCTCAGATGGCCCAGATCAAGAAGATGGGCTCGATGAAGAAGCTGCTGGGCATGATGCCCGGCGCGCAGATTTCCCGCCAGCAGCTCGAGCAGTTTGATGAGCGCCAGATCGACCGTGTCGAGGCCATCGTTCGCTCGATGACCCCGCACGAACGAGTGGCACCAAAGATCATCAACGGCTCGCGCCGCGCGCGTATTGCCAAGGGTTCCGGTGTTACCGTCTCCGAGGTCAATCAGATGCTCGAACGCTTCACCGAGGCGCAGAAGATGATGAAGAAGATGGCTTCCGGTGGCGGCATCCCTGGCATGCCAGGTGCCGGCAAGGGCGCTGCCCGCAAGGCGAAGGCCAAGGGCAAGGGCAAGAAGCAGCAGAAGTTCGGCAACCCAGCCAAGGCCGCGCAGGCCGAGCTGGAAGCCCAGAATAAGAAGTCTGCAGCACCTAGCGGTGCCTCGTTCGGTGCCGGCGCCAACCAGGACTTTGATCCTTCGAGCCTGAACTTGCCGGCCGGCTTCGAAAAGTACCTGGGCAAGTAAGTATTAGCGCATAAGACAGGACCTGCATTGATCGTCAGCCGACGATTGACGCAGGTCCTGTTCTTTTGCTTCCCCTTCTACAGCCCTGCGGGGATAACTGGGTATCGGTTGCCCTGATTGCACCGTAGGATGAGGGCATGGGGTACTCTCCCCATATTTTGGAAGCGCTCAGAGCTTCCGGCAAGGCGGCACATCATGTCCGATAAGTCACCACGCAAGGGCGAAGCGAAGAAGCCCACCAAGTCCATCAAGGAAAAACGCGCCGAGAAGCGGCTGAAAAGTGCTGATTCCATCAGTGAGTCCGTACGTAAGAGCACCAAATAAGAACAATTTCTAGGTTTGTGACTACGTGCTACAAGTAGTCCAAGCCCGTTACAGCAAGAGCCTTTGCACTACCGGTCAATGATCGCAGTGCCAAGGCTTTTGCTGTTTTTGATGGCTGACTACCACCGCTGGGCTCGCGGTAAAGCTATTAAGCGGTTTATCAGTGCGTTGATTGATTTTGTTCTTCACCGGCCACACTAGAATTGATAGTGGCCAAGTTGTACACCGATGAAAGGGATCAGCTTTCGTGGATTCTTCAGAGTTCAATTACCTAAACCTCGAATTCATCTTTATGGGTGACAAGACAGATGCCACCCAGACAGTGCGCACCGCGCTAGCGGACCGGCGACTGCTTGGATTTATCGGGGGAGCTGTGGAGCGTGAGAACTCCACAGAAGTACTTGCTGAAGTTGCCACGGTCAGTGAAGCCCGGGACGCGGTGCTCTACCGCATCGATGCCAATAGTAAATTGCGTGAAGGCTCGCGCGTGACCAAACTGGTCCACGAATTGAAAAACTCCACCGGTGCTGACTACGTCCTGGTTGACGGCGACGAAATTGACGGCCCTACCCCTGATGAAGAGATCCTTGGAGAGCTGGGGGCAACCAACGAGTTGCTTCACGGGGCCACCCTCAAGGCTTCTGAACTCGTACTCGCGGCCGGGTTCGATGACAACAAGATCACGGTGTGGAACAGCGATGCAGGGCTCATGGCCATGCCGGAGTATCCAGTATTTTCGCCCAGCATCTCTCGGGCTAACCGACCATTCTTGTCACTGACCCGTACCGGTAATGTCATTACGGCCACCATCGAAGCCAAGCGCGGACGCCAAGATATTTTTGGTCCTGCGCTGAGCATGGTGTTGGACCTTGAACGCCAGGTGATCTTACAACCAGCGGCAGATACTACTGCAGCGACGCGTTTGGCTGAACTGGATGCCTTGTTGTTGGGGATCGACGAACAGACCATTGAGCTGATTGATGAGCTGATCAACGTTCCGGCGCAACGCGAAGAAGCCTTGCAGCTGTTGCAAAACCCTACGGATACAGCTGCGCTCAAGCGCTTTGTGGCGCTCTTTGGCTTTGACACTCGAAGCGTGGATTACCTCACCGGCAAACCGATCCCAGAGGATCGCCGAGTCATTTCCACCGGCGGTCCGTTCCGAAGCCTCCGGGCAGCACTGAACGAACAGGAACGGGAGGCGACTGGTGTGACTCGTTTGCTCTTCCGTGGTGGATGGAATCCCAAAGCCCTGATTGGTTCCGGTGCTGCGGTACTAGCCACTGGTGCGATTGCCCATGCAGTTCTGGTCAAGAATCAAAAGTTCGCTTGGTTGCCAAAACCTGCTCGTCAACTCTTAATGCTCGCATGGTATGCCGATGGCGCTTTTTACCTAGGCAAGGGCATTGTTGATGCGGCTAAGGCTAGAAGGGATTTCTAGTCCCTAGCCGTACCAACAGAAAATGCACGGGCCGACAGTGATACATGATCACCGTCGGTCCGTGCATTTTTGCTAGAAACTACTTCAGATTCTTCAACTTCGGGAAATCTGTATCGCGGAATTCCGCGGCCGGGGTTTTGCCGGCGGCATGTTGTTCCTCTTCCGCGAGGCGCAACTCTACCCTGCGGATCTTGCCAGAAATGGTCTTGGGAAGATCTGAGAATTCTAGACGGCGGATCCTCTTATAGGGGGCCAGATGCTCACGGCAGAATCCGAGGATATCTGCTGCAGTTTCAGCGTCTGGAACGTAGCCAGAAGCTAGGACCACAAACGCCTTGGGCACCGAAAGCTTCAATGGATCCGGAGATGGAACAACAGCAACCTCGGCTACGGCAGGATGTTCCAGAACCACTGACTCCAATTCAAAAGGACTGAGCTTGTAGTCACTGGATTTGAAGACGTCATCGGCTCGCCCGATATAGGTCAAGACCCCTTCTTCATCGCGTTCGGCAATATCGCCAGTGTGGTAGAAACCGTCGCGCAGTGCTTCGTCGGTTTTCGCCTGATCATCGAAGTAGCCCTTCATCAGGCCCACAGGACGCGGATCAATGCGCAGACAAATTTCGCCAACCTCAGCTAGCTGGCCAGTGGTGGGGTTGCGCAATTCGATGTCATAGCCGGGCATTGGGCGGCCCATGGCACCCACCTTGACTGGTTCGCCAGGAGGGTTGGCGATTTGCACGGTGGTTTCGGTCTGTCCATAACCGTCGCGGATCACATGTCCCCAGGCATTGCGTACCTGGTCGATGACTTCGGCGTTCAGCGGTTCACCGGCTGAAACCAATTTGCGCGGAGGGGTCTTCAACGTGGTCAGGTCAGCTTGGATCAGATAACGCCACACGGTTGGGGGAGCACAGAAGCTCGTGACATTTTCCTTCTCCATCTGGCCCATCAGCGCCAGTGGGTCAAAGCGTTCGTAGTTGAAGACAAAGACGGTCGCTTCGGCGATCCACGGCCCGAAGAAGTTTGACCACGCATGCTTGCCCCACCCGGGAGACGCAACGTTTAGGTGAACGTCACCGGGTTCTACGCCAATCCAGAACATCGTCGCCAGGTGGCCTACCGGATAGGAGACGTGGGTGTGCTGGACAAGCTTGGGCTGGGACGTGGTGCCCGAAGTGAAGTACAACAGCAAGTTCTCATCTGCACGGGTTGGTGATTCCAAGGAGAATTTCACCGGCGCTTGGTGCGAATCCTCAAAATGCAAAGTGCCATCTTGAGGTTCTCCACCGACCTGAACAATCGCACAGGAATCAGGCACGGAATGCAGCTTGTCGAGGTGGGCATGGCCGGTAATAACCCACGTAGCCTTGCCGCGCTCAATGCGATCAGCCAAGTCTTCGCTGGTGACCTGCGTTGTTGTTGGGATGATTACCGCGCCCAGCTTCATGCCGGCAAGCATCGTTTCCCACAGTGCTACCTCGTTACCGAGCATCAGAATAATGGTGTCACCACGGCGCAGTCCATTATCAGAAAGCCAACGGGCTACCTGGGTGGAACGCTGCGAGAGTGTTGACCAGCTATAGCGGGCCGAACTGCCATCGGGTTCGGTCAGAATCAGGGCGGGTTCATTGGCGCGTTCGGGATCCTGCGCGACGGCATCAAACCAGTCGTAGGCAAAGTTGAAGTCGGTGAATTCTGGCCACGTGAACTCCGCCCGAGCCTTCTGGTAATCATCGCGGGCTGCCAAGAGCAGGTCGCGGGCGGCTCGGAACTTCTCGGTATTGCTCATCGCAGTCCTTCGCGTCTCGGGCAGCAATGCCCGTAACTTTCATCGTTCATCTCCACCCAATATACGGTAGTGATCAGTCTGGACGAATTGTTGCGACACCATGCGTAGCAGGATGGATTCAATTGGCGAATTTTGTCCAACGACTCACGCTTTAAGCTAACAATGTGGCCGTGGTGCGCTGTGGGAAGAACAATTGGACGCTCATGCCATGGATGGTCTAGCGTCTGAAATATGTCAAAGGAACAAGTTCCCGCAAAGAAACAGAGCCCGCTTCTTGTGCTGGGGAAAATCAGCGCGATACTTGATTCCTTTTCCTTGCGCCAGCCGGTTCTGACTCTCTCAGATTTGCGCGAAGCCACCTCCATGCCGGCCTCCACGGTCCAACGACTCGTAGCCAATCTAGTGGAGCAGGGGTTCTTGGACCGAGATGGCGACGGCTACCGTATTGGCATGAAAATGGCGTACTGGGCAGCACCTGCCACCCGTGGCAAGGAAGTGCTCGACGTGATCAGTCCGTTGCTGGGCGAGCTTCGAGATACCACCGGGGAAACAACCTGTCTATTCCGCGCTGAAGCGGTATATCGGGTCTGCGTTGGCATCGCGGAAACTCGACATGTACTGCGCCGGGAGATGCATCTGGGGGAGCTGGCCCCACTGCACGCAGGTTCCGCCGGCCGAGTCCTGTTGGCATGGAAGCCGGAACTGATGCAACGCCTGGTTGAGGGCTCGCTGGAGTCCCTGACCTCATCCACAATAACTGGCCTAGATGATCTGGAGGCAGTGGTCGAGGAAACTCGCACGGTTGGTTTTGCCATCACCACCGGTGAGCGGGACAGCGGGGGTTCAGGCCTTTCTGCACCGGTATTCGATTCGGCGGCCCGATTGGTGGCTGCGGTGACCATCAGTGGCCCCTCCCTGCGCATGCCGCAAGAAGTCTGCGAGGGCTGGATTGAACCACTCTTGGAAACGGCTGAGCGCATGACCCGCTTGATCGGTGGGCGCTTTCCCGGAGAGACCCACCGCCCCGCATAGCGGCGAGGCGATGGGCTGATTGTTCGCGGTTCCTAGGACCGGGCGTTGTCCATGGCGTTGGGCTCCGAATCGATGACCCATTCGAAGGCGGCGGCCTTGGAACGGGCACCTTGGGCTGACTTGGAGCGGTTGGGCTCTGAGAGCTGAGCTAATAGCTTTTCGGAAAGCTGTACCAGTTCACCAAAGCGTTCCGGGGTGAGCCATTTTGGCCGGGTGGCGAAGAGAAGGTCCTCGCTAGAGGTGTTGCCGCTGGCCCCCGGAGCGAAGGGGCAGCCGCCCAATCCGCCCAGGGCCCCGTCCACCACATCTGCCCCGGCTGCGATGGCGGCCAGGCTATTGGCGACCCCCAGCCCCCAGGTGTCGTGACCATGGAAGACGATGCGCCGCTGCGGAGAATTTTCGCGCACATTGCTGATTAGCGACGCCACCTGGGCGGGAACGGCCTGGCCCAGGGTGTCGCAGATGACAATATCGCAGGTGCCTTCGGCTCTCGGATCGTTGGCGATTTCAAGAACCCGAGACTCTGGGACTTGACCATCAAAGGGGCAGGTGAACGAGGTCGCCAGGCAGAGCTGAATTTTTCCATTGACCGCTTGCGCATAACTGATCGCCTCAGGCAGGGCCGCCAAGCTTGCTTCGGTACTCCGTGAAATATTGGCTTGGTTATGCGCGTCGGAGACCGAGAGACAGTACTGGAAGTTGGTAATGCCGGCCTTGGCGGCTTTGGCCACGTGACCCGGGGTAGCAACCCAGATCCAGCAGTGAGCGAGTTCTTCGGCGGTCAATGCTTGGGCAACCTGAAGGGTATTAGCCATAGGCGGCACCAGATCGGCACGGGCCATGGAACCCAACTCGATCTCCTGGACACCCAGGCGCAAGAGCTCTCGAACGGTGGCGATTTTCTCTTCGGTGCTCAGTAACTTTCCGGTCAACTGCAGTCCGTCGCGCAGGGTGACATCACGCAGGGTTGCTGCCGGGGTGAAGGAGAAGCTCATGGTCGGCTCGTTTCGCTGGAGGTAGCATTGATGAGCTCTTCGGGGCTGTAGCCCAAGAATCCACCGAGGATTTCTTCGGTATGCTCGCCCAAATCCGGGCCGAGGTTGCGGATCGGCAGGGAGGCGGAGCCCATCACAGGCACGATTCCGGGGAATCCCACCCCGGGTAGGACCTCCTCACCGGTGGACACATCAAAGTTCTGGATCATATTTCGGGCTTGGTATTGCGGTTCTTTCACGATGTCTTCGGCCGTGTAGATGGGTCCTGCCGGTACGCCCGCGGCATCCAGGGTGTCCAACGCGGCCTGCGAGTCCAGGCTCTGGCTCCACTGGGAGATCGCCGCGTCGAGCATTTCGCGTTGTTCCCAGCGTTGGGCGTTGGATTGCAATGATTTATCGTTGGCTAGGTCGGGGCGGCCGATGGCTTCCATGTACCGGCGGTAGATTCCATCGCCATTGCCAGCCACCACGATGCTCGCGCCATCTGCGCACAGATAGGCGTTGGATGGGGCGATGCCTTCCATTCGGCCACCGGTGCGGGTTCGTGAATCGCCGTAGGCGCCTTGGTCGGGGATTAGTGATTCCATCATGGAGAACATCGCCTCATGCAAGGCCACATCGATGATCCGGTGATCCAGCGGCAGGGGATTGCCGGGCGCGCTCTTGCGGTCGCGCTCGAACAGGGCCATTACCGCTCCGAAAGCGGCATAGAGTCCGGCGATGGAGTCGCCGATGGACACACCCACACGGACCGGGGCGCGGTCGGGGTCGCCGACCAGGTTGCGGAATCCGCTGAAGGCTTCGGCGACCGCCGCAAAGCCCGGACGTTCTGCCAGTGGGCCGGTTTGGCCGAAGGCAGAGATCCGGGTGATCACCAGGTTCGGGTTGGCGGCGCTGAGCACATCTGGTCCCAGGCCCCATTTTTCCAGGGTTCCGGGCCGGAAGTTTTCCAGCAGCACGTCGCATTCGCGCACCAGATCGAGGACCGCGGCCCTTCCGGCATCACTGCGCAGATCAAGCACCACGGATTTTTTGTTCCGGTTGATGGTGCGGTAGAGCATCGAGACGCTGCCCTTTTTCAGCCGCCAGTTGCGTAGTTCGTCCCCGGTATTGGGTCGTTCAACCTTGATGACTTCTGCTCCGAAATCTGCCAGTAGGCGTCCTGCGGTAGGTGCGGCAATGTAGTTGCCCAGTTCTAGTACGCGAATGCCTTCTAGCGGGGCGATGCCCGGTGTGGTGGGCTCTGAGTGGCTCATTAGTAGCTCCTTGGTTCAGGTGGCTGGGATCAGATGAAGATGCTCATGACTAGGACAAGTCCCAGCGCAATCACCGAGGCGACGGAAACGCCGACGGTCACTGACTTCAGTGCCCCTCGAACGGTTTGTCCGAGCAGGGATTGCAGCAGCCAGAAGGTATTGGAGGTGACGTGGATCATGAACAGTGAGCCGGCGCCGGCGGCCAGTGCGATGAGCACCGGATCCAGGCCCAGGGCCGGGGCGATCGGGGCGAGCATGCCGGCTGCGGTGATGGCTGAGAGGGTGACCGAGCCTACGGCGATGTGCAGTACTGCAGCGATCACCCAGACGACCACCAGCGGGGCCACTGCGCTGGCACTGAAGAAACCGCCGAGGATATTGCCCAGTCCGGCCGCGGCTACGGTGGCTGCCAGCGATCCTCCGGCGCCGGTGAGCAAGAGGATCTGCCCGCTGTCTTTGAAGCCGGTGCTGATCGCTTCTTCCACGCCTTTTTGGCCGATGGCACGGCGCCCCACAATGGTGGTGCCGATCAGTCCGATGAGCAGCGCCACCACTGGGTTGCCAAGCAGTTCCAGTGCGCTGTTGTTGAACTTTGCAATCTCGGCGATGGCGCCGGCGGCGATGAGAACCAGTGAGAACAACAGGGGAGTGAAGAGCAGTAGCAGTGGGGTTTCGCGGTGGCCCTCGGGGCCGGTGGACACCTTCAGCGTTCCTGGGCCGGCCTGCAGCTGATGGCCTTCGTTGTCGCTCACGCTGCCGAGGGAGGAACGATGTGTGGTGCTCTGCGGGTAGTCGTCTTCTTCTAAGATATTCTGCTCGTCGCGCGCTGGCTTCCAGAATCCGCGGGTAAACAGGAAGGACATGATCAGTACCGCGAGCAGGACGGTTGGCACCACCAGGAGCAGACCGCAGATCAGCATCTTGCCCAGCGATACCCCCAGCACGCCGGCCACCGCTAGTGCGCCGACGCCGGGAACCATGAAGATGATGCCGCATTCCAGGGAGATGGCCATGGCCGTGGCCAGCCGGGCGGTGCCCATCGGCCCGATCTTGGTGGCCATGCGACGAGCCAGCGGTGCCGAAATGACGATCAGGACGTCAACGAAGATCGACTGCAGCACGGTGCTCATGGCTACCGCCATGGAATAGGGCAAGGCCTTGGGTCCGAACACCGAGAGCAGGCGTTCGACCAGGCGGCGGATGGCGCCGACCTCGTTAAGGATGGATCCCATCAGCACGCCGAAGGCGATCAGCAGGCCGACCTCCATCATGATGTCGCCGAAGCCCTTGGTGATGGTTTCGATGGTCTTGCTGATGCCCAGTTGTGTGCTCAGTCCCAGATACAGGGAGCCGAGGATCAGTCCGATGACGGGATTGACCTTAAATTTCACGATCAGCAGCACCGTGGCCAGTACGGCTACGGCGGTATTTATCAGAATCGCGGTATCTGACATGGGGTTCCGATCTTCATTGAATGCGGGATGGGGTGAGCTAGGTCACGAATCTCTGATTCATAGTATGGGTTGTAACCCACACTGTAAACTTCATGTCATTCTGCGGTCATCAATATTTGTGGCGTTCACCCTTAACGCGCAACGGGCCCGGCAGCAACAGCTGCCAGGCCCGCTGGATTGAGAGCAACTCGCGGTTAGGACTTCAGCGAGGGGAAATCGGTGTCCCGGTATTCTGCCCCCGCCGGCTCGCCACCCTGGAATCGGCGCTCTTCGGCCTGACGCAATTCCACGCGACGAATCTTGCCCGAAATGGTCTTGGGTAACTGGGCAAACTCGATGCGCCGCACCCGCTTAAAAGCTGACAGGTGCTCGCGGCAATGAGCCAAAATTGATTCTGCAAGTTCCGGGCCCGGCTGTGCGCTGGCAGTTGGAACGATGTAAGCCTTGGGGACACTCAAGCGCACTTCATCGGGAGCGGGAACCACCGCCGCCTCGGCCACCCCTGGATGTTCAATTAACACGGATTCGAGCTCGAAGGGGCTGATCTTGTAGTCGCTGGACTTGAACACGTCATCGGCGCGACCCACGTAGGTCAAGACGCCGCGTTCATCGCGTTCAGCGATATCCCCGGTGTGATACACACCGTCACCGAAGACCTCGGCGGTTTTCTCTGGGTTTTCGAAGTAGCCCTTCATTAGCCCCAGTGGACGAGGGTCGGTCACCAAACAGATTTCGCCCAGATCTCCGACCTTGCCGGTAGCAGGGTCGCGCAGCACGATATCGTAGCCAGGCATCTCGCGTCCCATCGCCCCGATGGTGATCGGCACGCCCGGCGGATTGGCGATCTGCACCGTGGTTTCGGTCTGGCCAAAGCCATCGCGAATGACCTGACCCCAAGACTTGTGCACCTGGTCGATAACTTCGGCATTCAGCGGTTCGCCGGCGGAGACCAGCTTCTTCGGCGGATTCTTCAGAGCGCTCAGGTCCGCTTGGATCAACAAGCGCCACACCGTCGGCGGAGCGCAGAAGCTGGTGACCTTCTCGGTGTCCATCTGGTTCATCAGCGCGATCGGATCGAAGCGGTCGTAGTTATAGAGGAACACGGTGGCTTCGGCGATCCACGGCGCGAACAGATTCGACCATGCATGCTTCGCCCAGCCCGGGGAAGCGACATTCAGGTGCACATCGCCAGGTTCCAGCCCGATCCAGTACATCGTGCTCAAATGCCCCACCGGGTACGAAGTGTGCGTGTGCTCCACCAGCTTCGCCTTGGAAGTGGTTCCGGAGGTGAAATAGCGCAGTAGCGTTTCATCGGCGCGTGTGGGAGAGTCCAGATGGAATTTGGCTTCGGCGTCGTAGGACTGCTCGAAGTCGAGGATGCCTTCAGCTGCGCGGCCGCCGATCTGGATCAGCGTGTAATCGCCGGGCACAGCCTCGAATTTCTGGATTTCGCTATGGTTGGTGATCACCCATTGGATGTGCCCGCGATCGATCCGGTCCGCCAGGTCCGTCGGGGTCAGCTGCGTGGTGCACGGGATTAGGATCGCCCCAAGTTTGATTCCTGCCAGCATCGATTCCCAGAGCTCCACCTGGTTGCCGAGCATCACAGCGATCGTCTGGCCTCGGGTTACTCCCTGATCGTTGAGCCAGCGCGCGAGTTGTGTGGAGCGTTCCGAGAGGTCGGCCCAACTGCGGCGAGTTGAGCTGCCGTCGCGTTCGGTGATGATCAACGCCGGGGTATTCGCTCGTTGCGGATCATTGGCCACCTGGTCGAACCAGTCGAATCCGAAGTTGAACTCGGTAAACTCTGGCCAGCGGAATTCTTCCCGCGCCGTTTCGTAGTCCTCACGCAGTTCCAGGAGCCGATCGCGGGCAGCTCTGAATTCATCGGTAACGCTCACAACTAACCTTCCGTCGCTGGGACTATGCACCTCACGGCAGCGTGAGGCAGATCACTTGTCAATATACTTTGAAGTCCTAGGATTTGAAAGCGTAATTTGTGCCAAAGTGTTGAATCGGGTCATGCCACGCGTATTGAATGAGTGCATGAGTCAAATGCCCAAGGTACTCGTCTGTGGTCCATCCAGCTGGAATCAGCTCGTTGAGTTGGACCGCTTGCCCGACCCTCGACCTCAGCAAATATCCGCCCGCAACGCGTGGTACACCGTGGGTGGAACCTCCGCGGGCAAAGCGCTGCACTTGAGTTCCATGGGGGTTGCAACGACGCTCTTCACGCCACTGGCCAACGATGAGCCAGGACGCCTGCTGCGACACGTGCTCGGTGGCGCGGGCGTCAACCTGCAAGCGATTTCCAGCGTGAGCACCGAGCAGCATATTAATCTCATGGCTGGCGGGCGGCGCGTATCCATCTATCTGGCAACGCCCTCCGCTTGCGAGGACGCGGATGCTGATGCCCTCTGCGCGGCCATTGGGGAAGCTGACCTGGCGGTGCTTGACCTGAGCGAGTTGGGGTTGCGGATTATCAGGCAACTGGCCGAGCCACCTGTACCGCTATGGGTCGACTTGCATGACTTCGACGGCACGGCCCTATTTCATCTGCCATTCTTGAGGGCGGCCTCGGTGGTCTTCATGAACGATGATGCAACCAGCGATCCGTGGGAGCTGATGGCCACTTGCCTGCGCCATGGTCCAGAAATGGCCATTTGCACGCGTGGAGCGCGGGGTGCGGTGGCAATGAATCGCCAAGGGCAGCGCTGGGGCGTGGCTGCGCCAAAGGTCGAGGTGATCGACAGCAATGGTGCCGGTGATGCCTTCATGGCGGGTTTTCTCGCGGCTTACCAGCGGGGATCATCGGTGCAAGTGGCTTTGGAGGCAGGTGCCGGAGCGGCGGCTGTGGCGCTATCGAGCCGGCATCTGCATCCAGATCTCGCCTGGTTGCTCGCCTAGTGCCAATGGCGCGTGCTGCGATCGCGAGCGTGATGACCGGAACATTCTGATTTACTTGAAGCATCAACTAAATCCGAGTATGGTTGATTTCAACAAGAAGTTTTGATCCGAAAGAAGGTGCTGGTCATGACCATGCTCAAAGAAGATAAGCTCGCAGCGACCACCCACATGAATGCCGTACAGCTCAAGGTCGGCGACATGAAGCTCATGAGCGAGTACTACCAAAAAGCGCTGGGACTCACGGTGCTGGATGAAACCGCCGAGGGCACCCGCTTGGGCCGTGGCACCCAGGAACTAGTCAACCTGCACAACGCACCGGGTCTACGTCTTCCTGCACGTAGCGAAGCAGGGTTGTTCCACACAGCCTTGCTCTTCAACAGCCAGGCAGACCTGGCGGCCACCGTGCTCTCAGCTGCGCAGTTCGACCAGAGCAAATTTGTCGGCAGCTCAGATCACCTAGTCTCAGAAGCCTTCTACTTCACCGACCCCGAAGGCAACGGAATCGAGCTGTACTTCGACCGGCCACGCGAAACCTGGTCCTGGAATAACGGCGAAGTCAGCATGGACACCATCTACCTGGACCCCAACAACTACCTCAACACCCACCTCAGCGAGCAGGCCGTAGCTTCCTTGCGCTCGGCGAGCGCCGATATCGGCCACGTCCACCTGCAGGTCGGTGATGTGGCCACCGCACGCCAGTTCTACGTGAACACCCTGGGCTTTGATCAGACCACCGCGCTGGGCAACCAAGCACTGTTCGTCTCCGCAGGCGGCTACCACCACCATATGGCGATGAACGTGTGGAACTCCCGTGGCGCAGGTCCCCGCAAGGACACGTTGGGACTGGGTGAGGTGCTGATCAATGTGCCTACCGCAGAAGAAGTTGGAAAGCTGGCCGAACGTCTCGCCGTCGCCAAGGTCGATCATCACCACACCGGCGCCGAATTGCGCTTCAACGATCCGTGGAACAACCAGCTGCGCGTGGCCGTCGCCTAGCGTGAAACTTCGGGTGGGGGATTAGCCGGCGAGATCCGAGGCCTTCAGATGTTCTGCGATCACCTCGGCGGTCAGCGGCTTGGTGAGCAGCGGTTGGAAATCACCGTGTTCGCGGCCGCGCATCACCTGGGCTGCAAAGAGATCAGGGGATCTGACATCGCAGTGTGTCAGTTCCTCTGGGGCTAGTTCCCACCACGCCGAGGCTTGCAGGGCCTGCACCGTTTCTGGCGCAAAACGTTGGCGGATTACCTGCGCGGGGACACCGCCCACCACCGTATAGGGCGCCACATCCTTGGTCACCACCGAGTTCGAGGCGATCACCGCGCCATCACCGATGGTAATGCCGTGGCCCAAGCTCACCTTTTCGCCGATCCACACGTCATTGCCGATGGTGATCTTCCCTGGCTTATAGCCGAACTTCGCCGAATTCAGCGTGACCCCGCGATCCTCGCTATAGGTCCGTGCGAGTAACTGCTGGTTATAGAACACCGGGCTGGTGGAGGCCCACTCGTGGGGATGACGGGCGCCCATCACGCTCATACCCTTGGCGATCGAGGTGAAGCGGCCCACAGTCAACGACTTATGCAGTCTCGAATGCGTATAGGAAAATGCGCCCATGCGGCCCAAGGCCAAACCCGTGGTGCCCCAAAAGGTGGTGTACGGGTGCAACGCCAGATCGGCTTCGTAGCTCACCGGCGCATCGGGTGGATAGGATTGACCGGTCTTTTCCATGCTGTCGACATTGCGTCCGGCCAACAGGATCCGGTACTCGCGCAAGAGCGGCTGCAACTGGGACATCGCAATTTTCATGACTACGAGTCTAGGGCCGCGAACTGAACAGACCATGAGCGAGCGCCAAAGAGCAACTGGTGATCGGGCCGCCGAGCGCTACTTCTGCGGTCGAGTCGTCTTTGGTTTGAACGAGAGGTTGTTGTGCGAGGTGAAGTACGGCAGGGTGTGCGCTGTCTTCACGCCCAGACGCTTGAGCTTCACGCTGCCCCCGAGCTGGCAGCGTAGGTAAAGATCACTCGGTGCTTCGTCGCCGGATACCTCCTGTAGTAGCTGCGGTGTCAGGGTGAAGACTAGGTGCCCATCCTCGCGGGTGCTGGCCGGAATAACCTGGAGCTGCTCTTGGGTGACCCTGTCCAAGGCCACCAGGTCGACAGCAGTCTGTTCGGGCAGCTGCGCCGAAGCGTTCACATGCACTGCCAGCCCATCGTCGTCCAGGAATTCGAGGGAGGCGATGCGGGCCGAGAAGTCGGGCATTTCCACCCTGATGCCGTGGGCCTTGAGCTGGGCGGCTCGCTGCATGGTCTCTTCCCACCGTGCGATCACATCTTTGGCGGCATACTCACCGGCGAAGTCGCGGCATTGGCTCGACATTCTGGCTGCCAGCTGCCTATCGGTCATCAGCTGCTCGATCCGGTCTGCCATCGCCTTCAAGTCCCCGGGCGTGACCAAGAAGCCATTGACGCCGTCGCGAATGCTATCGGCGGGGCCAAAATTAATGTCGAAGGACACCGGAATGCAACCTTGTTGCTGCACTTCAAGCAACACCAGCGCCTGCCCCTCATTGGTGGAGGTGAATAATTGTGCGGTGCATCGGGCGAAATGCTCGGGCAGCTGATCGGAGTGCCCGTGGAAGATCACCTGTTGATCCACGCCGAGCTCTTGGGCCAGCGTTTCGAGCTTGCCGCGCTGCGCGCCCTGGCCAACCACATGCAGCACCGGGTGGTGCCCACGGCGCACCAACTCGGCGATCACCTTAATGCTGGCGGCCACATTCTTATTCACCGTCAATGAGCCGGCCGCAATCAGGTGCGTACTTTCGCGCTGCGGTGGCTGTCCGCCCAGGGTGCTGGGCTTGAGCGGATTGGGGATCACAAAACTGGTGTCGGCATCGCCGAAGCGCTGCACATAGGCATCACGCTGCGCCGCGGTGAGGAATACGAACCCATCCCACAGGTGTCGCTGCTCGATGATCGGGGCGTGGGGTTTGGAAAGTTGGCCGGTTAGCAGGGGTTCGCCCTTGGCCACGTGGATGCTGTGGAAGGCGTAGAGCTTGGGCACGTGGGTGGTCTTCCACTTGTTCAGCAGCGCCGCGGTGTACTTACTGTCCACGACCACCAGCGAATTTTTATGGTCTGCCTTGTGGCTCAGCCAATACCGATAGAACGCCGAGGCGCTTTTGAAGCGTGCGCTGACGTTGCCGTCATTGTCGATGGCTTCCACGATCCGATGCTTCTTGTTGTTCTGATCGGTAAACCGGGTATCAAGTAAAAAGGTACTGCCGTCTTTACGCAAAAAACGCAGCTGGCTGGTGGACTCATCGGGCCCTGCGGTGCTCAATTGGCTAAAAGCGCACTCTGGGTCCTGCGGATACACCACCGTCTCCACCAGCTTAAAATCTTGGTGCGCCGGGTGCACGGTACGAGGCGGCACGGTGGCCTGCGCGGCGATCGGATGCTGGGCAAGATCTAGGTAGGGATTGAGCACCTGGACCTTCGCGGAGAGCTTGCCTTTGGCCACGAGTTCTTTAACAATGTTCGGCTGGTCCGGCGCGCGATTAAAGGTCACGATAAAGGCCCGCCCGTAGCGCTGGGCGAAAAGTCCTGCGCGTTGGGTGCACACCGTGGTCATGCCACCAAATTCACGTTCGAGTTTCCAGGTGACCATGTAGGCATCAAGATGTTCGTTGGGCGAAGCCACAGAGTTGATCCTTAGATTGTCCTCACGACAGCGTTGTATAGCACAATGGCTGATCTGCCGGTGGCGTCGACTCTACCGCTGCCTGTCCATCACGTGCATGCCAGGTCAGCAAGCTGCCACCGCGCAAACAGCGGCCATACAGAAATGCTGCGTTGGCACGCGGTGGAAACATTGCTCTATCCCCAGCTCCCAGGCAGTGTATTGCCTTGTTCCGCGACAGTGAACAATCTCAGAATCTTGTTGATCTGATGGCGTAGGGATTGCCTGTTGGCCGGGCATGGTTGCCCGACCAACAATCGTGGCCAAAACTAGGGTTCCTGGAATCAGGACTCGAATAGCTGCTGGCCCAGGTACTGGCCTTGGCTGATGCCTGGCAGGATTGCGTAGAGGCCCGAGGAGGTATGACGCAAATACTCGCTCATGGCATCTTTGGAGCTCATCGCTTCTTGCAATGGCACATAATGCGTGCGCGCATCGATGACAAAGGCAATGAAAAACAGTCCGGCATCCAAGCGACCCAGACCATCTGATCCGTCCACATAATTAAATCCGCGGCGCAGCATCTGCACACCCCCGTGGTGGGATGGGTGCAGCACCGCAACGTGCGAATCCGCCGGAATTACCGGCCCGGCAGAACCGGCCATCGCAAAGTCTGGTTCGCTGAATTCTTCGCCGCCCGATAGGGGTGCACCACTGGACTTCACGCGCCCGACCACGTTTTCCTGCTCGCGCAACGCCGAGCGGTCCCAGGTCTCCACATGCATGCGGATCCGTCGGGTCACCATATAGCTCCCACCGACCATCCACGGCTGATCGGTGGAATCTTTGCCCACCCACACGTGCTGATCAAGCAGTTCTTGGTTGTCCGCCAAAAGGTTGGCGGTGCCGTCCTTAAAGCCAAAGAGATTGCGTGGCGTCTGCTGGGCTTTGGTGGTTTTTGAGGTGCGCCCAAACCCGGTTTGACTCCAGCGCACGCGTACCGTGCCAAATCCCAAGCGGGAGAGGTTGCGGATGGCATGTACCGCAACCTGTGGATCATTGGCGCAGGCCTGCACCACGATATCTCCGTCGCTGCGTCCCTCTTCAATCTGGTCCCCAGAAAAGTGGGGGAGCTCAATCAAGGCAATGGGCAGCTTTCCATCTAGGCCAAAGCGGGCCTTGCCGTGGGCGCCAATGAACAGGCTGCGCCCAAAACCGATGGTCACGCTCAAATTGGCGGCGCTCAAATCTGCTGCTTCACCGGTATCTGACGGTGGCGCGTCATAGGAACCGGCCGCTGGATCGTCGGCACCCACCTGCTGGCCCTGGGTCATGGCGGCGATGGCATCGGTCCACGAGCGCAGCATGTCGATCAAGGTGTCGCGATCATCGCTGATCACGTCAAAGGCCGCGGTATGCATCCGATCTTGAGCGGCGGTGGTGATTCCGGCTTGGTGGACACCATAAAACTCGACGGTGTCCGCCACCGGCGCGCCGTGGCTTGCTCCGGCCAACCCGGCATGGGCCAGGGCGCCGACGGCCAGGCCGGCAGTTCCTGCCCCGGCGCTAGCAAGCAGCAGGCGCCGGGACAACCCGCGGCGCGACTCCTTCGCCGCGGACACAGACCGATCCGACGATTCGGGCGTGGAAGCGGAAGAATTTTTGGGCACGATGCTGATCCTTGGTGTAGACGCTGCTAATTCGGGGACTACTTGATGACCGCGGCAGTGAGCTTGGACAGTGGCTCGGAGAGCGCGTCGACGCCGGCTGCCAGTTCCTGTACCTGTTTGGTGCTCAGCTCGTTGTAGTACTTGAATCCCTTGTCCACACGGTATTGATCTAGCTGTCCCTGTAATGAGGCGAAGCTCTTCTCAAGCTGGGCATCGAGCTTGTCATCGGTTCCTTCCAGCAAGGGCTTCAGGTCCTGATAGGCGATCTTGGCCCCTTCCACATTGGCTTGGAAGTCCCACAAGTCGGTGTGAGAGAAGGTTTCTTCCTCGCCGGTCACCTTGCCGGTGGCCACTTCGTCCAACAACGACTTCGCGCCGTTGGCCAGCTGGTCGGGGGTGAAGCTGAGCTTGAGCGTGCGCTCATAGAGCTTTTGGGTGTTTTCCACCATGCCGTCGGCAAGATCCTGGCGGTGCTTCTCGGTCATCTTGGTGTACTTCTTCGGTGCCCACAAATCTTTTTCGGCGCGGTGCCAGCCGGTGAACTGATCACCCTGCGCCAGATCGGCTTCGCGAGCATCCAAGATCGGGTCAAGGTCGCCGAAGGACTCGGCTACTGGCTCAATTCGTTCCCAGTGCATGCGGGTGGAAGCGTAGAGCTGCTTGGCGGCCTGCTCATCACCGGCGGCAAAAGCGGCTGCGAAGTCCTTGGTTCCGCGCAGCAGTTGCTCGCTCTGGTCCTTGACGTAGGCGGTGTACTGGTCCGTCGCTGTTTTTTGCAAGGTGGCACGATCGGCGGAGACCTTTTGCCCGTCGGCCGCCGCGGTCACGGTGAAGGCCGACCGGATGCCATCGCCGACCATGCCGGGCTTGCAGGAGGCGAAGTAGCTGCCTTCCGGTGCCAGTACAACCAACTCGCGGCTGACCCCCGGCCCAACGTTTTCAACTTCGCCCACAATGCGCAGTCCGTCATCGGCCAGCAGGTAGAACTCGTTAATCTTGCTTCCGTCGTTCTTCACGTTGAACTTCAGTGTTCCACCCGGCGCAGTGTTGGTGGATGCGGTGCATGAATCGTCGGTGGCCACCACGTTGATGGTGCCGTCGGAGTCGGCGGAGACCTGGTTATCGGTGCAACCGGTCAGAACCAGGGCGCCGAGCGAAAGCAGTGCGGCGGGTGCAAGAAGTTTCTTCATGAAGGTGATTCCTTGGTCGGTGATGAAGCGTGAAGCGGGCATCACGCTTGGGGGTGGGATGGGGTGTTGCCGCGGTTTAGTTGGCCACAGCTACGTTGCCGTTAGCCGCACTCGGTGCGGAGCTGACCTTGCGCAGGTAGAAGAACATCACCGGCACAAGGTAGACCCACCAGGCGATGGCTGCCAGCCAGGGGGTAGCCGGGATGAAGTTGAAAACGCCCTGCAATACCGTGCCCAACCAGCTCGACGGTGCGATCATCGAGCTGAAATCGTAGGCCAGAGCGTGGATCCCGGGCAGCACTGCAGCTTCCTGCAGGTCGTGCACCCCATAGGAGAAGACCCCAGCGGCCACAACAACCAGCAAGGCACCGGTCCAGGTGAAGAACTTGGAGAGCTGAATCTTGACGATGCCACGGTGCAACAGCAAACCGATGACAATGGCGCCAATCAGCCCGAGTAGGGCCCCGAGCAGCGGTTGCCAGGTTTCCCCGGTGCTTCGCGCTGCGGCCCAGATGAACAGCGTGGTTTCCAGTCCTTCGCGGCCAACCGACAGGGCACCGACCAGGACCAATCCCCAGGCTGAGCCACTTGCGGCCTTGTCCACCTGGTTTTGCAGATCTTGATTGAGCGTTTTAGAAGCGCCGGCCATCCAGAAGATCATCCAGGTCACCAGGCCGGCGGCGATAATCGACAACCCGCCACCAATGATTTCCTGTGCTTGGAAGGTCAATCCGCGTGGCCCGAAAGTCAGCAATGCACCAAAGGCCAACGACACGATGACCGCAAACGCCACGCCGGCCCAAATGCGCGGAAGCAGATTCCGGCGATCCGTTTTGGTCAGGTAGGCAATGAGCAGGACGACGATGAGGACCGCTTCTAGTCCCTCGCGCAGGCCGATCAGGAAGTTTCCGAGCATGGTGTGTTGCTTTCTCGAAAGTGTGGAGACCGCGAAGAGATCATCCCTGGGCGGCGGTTCTTGGGTGACGAACACGCACTCAAACCTCAATAAGGTTAGCCTAAACCGATACGTGCAAATACCGACCTGCCGGTATTAGCTTATGTATTTCGACCATGGTTAGCCTCGGCAGGCTTAGGCTCCCGAAAAAGGATTAAAAAACAGCTAGACAAGTGCGATCTTTGGGCCGTACGGGTTTGTGAAGAAAAAATACGATGACGCCGGATTTCTTTGGCCTGCCTGAGATGAGCTTTATGGAGGGCCTCGGTCCATACCGCGCCCGGCCGCTGGAGTCCTTGTGCCTAATGTGTCGCAACACTGACCCTAGGTAGAATTGATTCACTACGGAACGTTGCGCGTTCCAGCGCAACACGCGTAGCGTGATCAACCTCATGGGCTTAGCTCGACGCGCCACCAGAATAGAGTTGGCCAGCGCCTTGGCTCTCTGGCATAATTGCAGGGTACTTGATTTGTTGTGGCCCCTCTCTCCGCTTCGAATCCTGTCCTTTTAGAGTCTGGTAAGTAAGGCCTGCCCCACAGGTGCTAAAAATCGGACTCGACCATGTTGAGAAACAGGAGACCACAAAAGTGGCCGTAAAGATTCGTCTGAAGCGCTTCGGTAAGATGCGCGCACCTTTCTACCGCGTTGTTGTTATGGACTCGCGCGCCAAGCGCGATGGCCGTGCCATCGAGGAGATCGGTAAGTACCACCCAACCGAGAACCCTTCGATCATCGAGATCGATTCGGACCGTGCACAGTACTGGCTGTCCGTTGGCGCTCAGCCAACCGAGCAGGTACACGCACTGCTGAAGATCACCGGTGACTGGCAGAAGTTCAAGGGCATCGATGGCCAGGAAGGCACCTACAAGGTTGCCGAGCCTAAGCCAGCATTCGTTGCACCTGATAAGGGTTCGGTGATCCTCCCAGAGGCCATCACCAAGAAGGCTGAGAAGCCAGCTGCTGAAGAGGCAGAGGCCGAAGCTACCGAGGCCGAGTAACAGTGCTCGTTGATGCGCTAGACCATATGGTGCGCGGAATCGTCGAGGAACCGGAAGACGTCAAGGTTGCCTTGAAGTCCACCCGCCGCGGCGACCTGCTCGAAGTTCGGGTCAACCCTGAGGATCTCGGTCGTGTGATCGGGCGCCAGGGGCGCACCGCACGAGCATTGCGTACCGTCATGGCAGCGTTAGCCAAGGAATCGGTTCGTGTTGATGTTATCGACACCGACCGTCGCCGCGGCTAAGCAACTGCAGTCCAACTTTTCGTTGGCTTCATTTCGAAAGGAGTTTCCGTCCAACTGGTGACGGAAACTCCTTTCGTGTTTCACCCCCATACAATGCAGAAAGAGCAGCAGACTATGCGATTGCAGGTTGCCCGCATCGGCAAGCCCCACGGCATCCGTGGTGAAGTTACCGTTCAGGTCCAGACCGACAACCCCGAGCAGCGCTTCATCGCCGGTGAAGAGCTGATCGTGGTCGACGGCCCGGTCAAGAGCCTCACGGTGAAGAGCGCGCGCTGGAACAAAACCATCCTGCTGCTCGCCTTCGAGGAGATCAACGACCGCAACCAGGCCGAAACCCTGCGTGGAGCCCGTCTTGAGTTCGAGGTTTCCGAGGAACCAGAGGACGACTCGGACGAGTGGTACGAGCATGAACTGCTCGACCTGAAGGTCATGCTCGACGGCCAGCAGGTCGGCGTCATCACCGCCTTGCGCACCAACCCTGCCCAGGACCTGCTGGTCTTCGAGGACACCGAAGGCAATGAGGTGTACCTGCCCTTTGTTGACGAGTTCGTTCCCGAGATTGATCCGGAAGCGGGCATCGTGGTCATCACCCCACCCGCCGGCCTGTTGACCCTGAACAGCGACGAAGACTCCAGCAACGAGGAAGAGCACTAAAACCATGCGCTTAGATGTCATCTCAATCTTCCCGGAGTACCTGCAGCCGCTTTCGCTCTCGCTGATCGGCCGCGCCGCCGAAGACGGCATCCTGGACCTGAACGTCACCAACCTGCGTGACTTCACCGAGGACAAGCACCGCAAGGTCGACGACACCCCGTACGGTGGTGGCGCCGGGATGGTGATGATGCCCGAGCCTTGGGGCCGCGCCTTGGACTCCGTGCGGCCCGCCGGGGACCAGGGACCAAAGCCAACCTTGATCGTCCCGTCGCCGGCCGGTGCGGTGTTCAATCAGCAGATGGCCTACGACCTGGCCGAAGAAGAGCATCTGGTCTTTGCCTGCGGTCGTTATGAAGGTATCGACGAACGCGTTGTGGACTACGCGCACGAAAACTTTAATGTCATCCCCGTGTCCATCGGCGACTACGTGCTTAATGGGGGAGAAGTCGCGGTCATGGTCATGGTTGAGGCCATTGCCCGACTGATTCCCGGCGTAATCGGCAACCCAGAATCCCTGGTTGAAGAGTCTCACTCCGATGTTCTGCTGGAATACCCGGTATACACCAAGCCTGCCGCGTGGCGAGGCCGTGAAGTTCCCGAGGTGCTACTGGGCGGCAACCACCAGCGCGTGGGCCGCTTCCGTCGAGACGAGCAGATCAAGCGCACGGCCGCCCGCCGCCCGGATTTGATCACCCAGATGGATGTTCAGAGCCTAAATCGGCGCGACCGCGACGCACTATGGCATAACGGATTTGCCGTGGTCGACGGTGTGATCACCCCCAAAACCGAGCTGGACTGGGCGACCGGTGCCGGTGCCGAGAAGGACAGCGAGGCCTAACGCCTGGCCGCCCGCAGCCTGGGGCGAGGTCAAAATCACGACACCTGTTGTTGTGCCTGACTCGCGCGAGCCGTGGCGATACGGCATAATTGTTTTTTGGTGTGTTTTTATCTGGCTCCTGCCGCAAGGGGAAGACCGGAATTAAAAGAACCACCGCATCGATTGCTAGAGCCAATCGGTGGTAAACGTTCCGGGGAGTTCGTCAGGCCAACGGCCGGCGAAGAGCCCCGCTACGAGGATTCGGTGACTTGCGGCATTGATCCTAGGAGATGCACCATGCATATTCTTGACTCAGTTGACGCAGCTTCGCTGCGTTCAGACGTTCCAGCTTTCGGTCCAGGCGACACCCTGAAGGTGCACGTCAACATCATCGAAGGTAAGAACTCGCGCGTCCAGGTTTTCCAGGGCTACGTAATGGGTCGCCAGGGCAGCGGCATTGGCGAAACCTTCACCGTTCGTAAGGTTTCCTTCGGTACCGGTGTTGAGCGTACCTTCCCAGTTCACTCCCCAATCATCGACAAGATTGAGCTAGTGACCAAGGGCGACGTTCGTCGTGCAAAGCTGTACTACATGCGCGATCGTCACGGCAAGGCTGCTCGCATCCGCGAGAAGCGCGACTTCAACGCAAAGAAGTAATCTGCGTTCTTCGATGAACCAGATTGCCCGCAGCGAGCGAGCAACGGTGAAGCGCCGGGCCTTTTATTGGGTCTGGCGCTTCGCTGTACTCGCCATCATTCTTGGCCTCTTGAGCACGATCATCTTCCGTGCGACGGTGATCGACCTCTTCCATATCGATTCCAACTCCATGCAGCCGACCCTGAACCCAGGCCAAAGCATCGCCGTGGACCGCCGCGCCTACCGCGACGCACCGCCGCAGCGCGGGGACGTGATCGTATTTGACGGACGCGGTTCATTCCTGCCTTATGCCAGGGCCAGCTTCGCCGACGATCTGCTCGGCGCCTTCAGCCTGACAGGAACCGGCAGCAAATACGTCAAACGAGTTATCGGCGTCGGGGGAGACACCGTCCAGTGCAACGGCCCCCATTGCCACGTGACCGTCAACGGACAGCGGATTGACGAGCCGTACATCTATGCTGGCGACGCACCGAGTGAACAGGAATTTTCCGTCGAAGTTCCCGAGGGCCGGTTGTGGGTGATGGGCGACCATCGCTCCACTTCCAAAGACTCGCGCTCATTACTCGGGGCCAGCGGTGGTGGAATGATCAGCGTCGAACGCGTCACCGGCAAGGCGACCAACATTCTCTGGCCACCAGAGCAAAGTTCTGAAATACGGTAATTGCACGTTACCGGCAGATAGCCAGAAGGCGCCAGAAAGCGAAATTTTCTCGCTTTCTGGCGCTTTTTTCGTCAAGCATGTAATTTTTTTCCGCGTCACACAGATTCGGCCACTTTTCTATGTTTTAGATGTGCGGATCGCGTCTAAACTCACAGCTTTCTTTTCCCTGACTAGGCGCTAGTAAGATAACTCCAATCTTAAACAAAGCTTGCGAGTTTGCGAGATGTGATCTCGTCGAAATGCACTCATGGGATCTGACTTGGGTAAACGCGTGATTGTGTTTATATTTTCGTTGGATTCGGTACTTGAAAAGCTGATGAGAAAACCGCTAGTGTTTCATTTTGGTAACAACACCTGTGCTTAGAAGTGCGTCCTGAGGTAAGGGCGCCGCTGGCACTCGCACCAAAAATGTGGGAGAAGCATTAATGCCAAATCCAAATAAAAAGACTGCGCAACGTGGCCTCGTTGCTGCAGCCGCTACCGCTTTGGTAGTTGGCAGTAGCTTCATGCCAGCCGTTGCGGCGCCGGAGGCGACCAGCTCGCCTTCTGTGTCAGCCTCCTCCAGTGAGAAGGCTAGCCCTAGTGCCACCACCACTGAGGGCGCTGTAGACACCACCGGTCTTCCAGAAGCGATCGAACGCGATCTGGACAAGACCGTCGACGAGTACTTGGAAGACTCCAAGGCCAGTGAGACGGCAGCTACCCTCGACAAAGCCTTGAAAAAAGAAGGCATTGAGGCCACCACCAGCGTTAAGGGTGGGGAAGCCAGCATCTCGGTAGAGAAGAGTGCCGTCAAGAAGGCCGAAAAGGTCATCAAAGAAACTCCGACTCCGACCGAAGCCGTTGTGAAGCCTGCCAAGCAGATTCCAGTCAACGTTCACAAGGTCGTAGAGAACGCTATCGCATCCATCGCTCCGGAAGAATTGTCGAAGATTACGGCAATCCTCCAGACCTCGACGGGTGTAAAGGTTCTTGGTAAGGGCTTGCAGAATGATAAGGCGGAGGGCACTCCGGATCTGGCAGCAGCCAGCTCCAAGGCAGCTGCTGAGGGTGGCAAGCTCAGCCTGAAGGAATTCGTTGAGGTTACCGGTGTTGCAACCGGTAAGGGCAGCGGAGCCGCTGAAACTTCGGCAAATTCCGATATCTATGGTGGCATGGGCTACGCAATGGACGCCAGCGGTCAGTTGACCGATCAGTCGTCGGTCTGTTCCCTTGGCTTCAGCGCCTGGACTTCAACCGGTGCCGATGCAATTCTCTCGGCTGGTCACTGCACCACCGATGGCACCATGAAGATTTTGGGTCTTGCCGAGCAGAGCGCACCAAACACCTTTGAAGGCGTTGGAGCGAAGGTTGGTACCTTCGGCTTCAACCAGTTCGGTGGGCCGGGTAACACAGGTCCTTCAGTCGATGAGTACTACAATTCGGATCCTGCTAGTCACCCAATCGGCACTGACATCTCGGTGATCGACGACATTAATCCGGATCTGAAGTTGCACCCAGGAGTTTCGCAGTGGCCAGCTGGCCAAGACGAACGCGATAAGGTCATCAATATCACTGGTGTTTCCAAGGCCACTGTTGGTTCTGAGATCTGTGTTTCAGGACGTACCACCGGGTGGAGCTGCTCTGATGTAACCGCCGAAGGCGCGTTCTTCGTTGGTGGCTACAAGGATGACGTTCGCGTTGTCTGGGGTTACACCGCAAAAAACCCAGGCCAGACCATTTTGGATCAGGGTGACTCTGGCGGATCGGCCCTCGTTGGAAATAACGCAGTCGGCATCAACTCGGCTAACTCCGCAGGTCCTGACGGTATCGAGAACAATGCTGATGACATGGCATTCTTCACCTCACTCGACGATGTGTTCGATAAGGGCTACATCGATGGCTACGCCGTCAAGCTGTTCATTAATGCTCCGACTGTCAGCACCGAAAGCGGTGCTGAAGTTCAAGCCGGTGGCACTATTTCCGGTAACGTCAAGGGCGCCAAAGCGGGTACCAAGGTCGACATCATTATCGATGGCAAGGTTGTTGATACCGTAACCGTGGATGCCGAAGGCAACTTCAGCTTCACTGCTCCAGAGCAGACTGGTGTCTACGAGTTCACCTTGCAGGCGCATAAGGGCTTCGACAAGTCGGCAACTACCCAGGGTAACGTCATCGTTGTGGCAGTTCCGACTCCGACTCCTACCGAGGAGCCTTCCGAGACTCCTACCGAGGAGCCTTCGGAAACTCCAACTGAGGAGCCTTCGGAAACTCCAACTGAGGAGCCTTCGGAAACTCCAACTGAGGAGCCTTCGGAAACTCCAACTGAGGAGCCTTCGGAAACTCCAACTGAGGAGCCTTCGGAAACTCCAACTGAGGAGCCTTCGGAATCGGCGACTGAGCCTTCCGAATCCGAGACTGAGGAATCCTCCGACGCTCCAAAGGGCGATGAGTCTGACGAGCCAACCAAGTCGGCAACGCCAAAGGAAACCCCTAAGAAGGACGATCCACTGGCTGATACCGGTTCGAGCAGCGCTCCGTTGATCGCTGCAGGTGGTGCTCTGGCTCTCGTCGGTGTAATGTTCCTCCTGTTCCGCCGCGGCAACCGTCGCCACGGCTAAGGAAAGAACCACCCTTAGGTTCTAAAAACCTCTGAAAGTGTCCTGCTACTTCACTACTAGTAGCGGGACACTTTTGGGTTAGTACACATGTGGTTCACCGAGTGCTCCACGAATAGCCCGATAGCCTCAAACCAAGGCAGATTATGGGTACGCAACAACCGAGGTGTATTTATGAATTTCAACGCTAGAACATCCCGCACTCCTTTGGCGCTGGCCTCGACTGCGCTCATGGCAAGTTTGCTGTTGACGGGTTGCGAACAGGGCTCAGAACCTGGAACTAACGAGCCATCCGACAACCAGTCTTCCAACGCCAGTCAGCCCTCCGAAAACAAAAGCGAGAATGCCGTGGATCAGAACGCGCTGCTGAAGATCAACGACAAATTGTCGGCAGACCTCGGCGACAACTATGTTCAAGGCTGGATGAAAGACGGCAAGCTTCACGTTTCGACGACTAACGAAGGTGAGCTGGCCGCCATCGAAAAGGCCGGCGCTATCGGCCACCTCGTCAAGTTCAGCTCCAAGGAACTGCGTTCGGGAATTGAAGAGGTCATGAAGTGGCAGGGCCAGCAGGAGGCTCCGATCAGAAATTCGATCCACGCCTATTCGCTGAATCCAGAAACCGGCGGCATTACGCTATCCGTGGATAAGAGCCAGATTGAGACAATCACCAAGCTGATCGAAAAGGATAAGCCCATCGGAGATATCCCCGTGGACTTCAAGCCCAGCGGCGGTATCGCTTCACCGGCTAACTCCTAGCCACAAGTATTAGTTCTATGCTCGCGCCTCGCGGGCCCATAGCAACATGCATCAACGACCAGCCCACCGCCAGTTGGCTGGTCGTTGTCGCGTCCCACACCTTCAGTGTGCACTGGGCAATGAGCGGTTCGCCGCCGGTGGGCACGTAAGATGGGGTGTGTTACGCGACAATGGAAGGTACTAATCAAACTGTGAGCGCCGCACCAGCTGAAAATTCCCACGACAAGGGACCGCTATACAAGTTATGGCGCTTCGTTCGCGAGATCGTCATCATCGTAGCTATCGCCTTGGCGCTCTCTTTTGTGATCAAGACCTTCTTCTTCCGGGCCTACTACATTCCTTCGGGCTCCATGGAGCACACCCTAGAAGTGAACGACCGGATCTTTGCGAACCTGATGGTGCCGGGCCCCTTTGAGCTGAACCGCGGTGATGTTGTGGTCTTCCGCGACGATCTGGGATGGCTGCCACCGTTGGCAGAATCGCCTACAGCCTTTGAAAACGTCCTCTCCTTCGTCGGAATCCTGCCAGCGGCTGACGAACAGTATCTGGTCAAACGCATCATTGGCATGCCGGGGGACACCGTTGAATACGATGCGGCCGTTGGCAAACTTAAAATCAATGGTGAAGCCATCGACGAACCCTACATCTACACCGGCAATAAGCCATCGGATATGGAATTCTCCGTCACGGTACCTGAAGGCAAAATCTGGGTCATGGGCGACCACCGTGCCGCCAGCGCCGACTCCCGCTTCCACACCGACATCCAGGGTGGATTTGTGGACATGGATTCCGTTCAAGGCAGGGCCTCGGTCATCTCTTGGCCGACCTCGCGATGGGGCATCGTCGACTCCCATGATGAAGTTTTTGCCAACGTCCCAGCTCCGGGTAGCAACTAGCGTGCCATCGACGATGACAGCCACCAAAAACCAGCCCACAACCCTCGAACATGAACGCGCCCTGGCAGCAAGTCACGGCGTGCGCTTTATCGGCGCGGTCGACGAGGTGGGCCGAGGCGCGTTGGCCGGACCAATTACCGTGGGCATCACGGTGATCGACATCGAAAACGTGCGCGAATTCCCGGAACTGCGGGACTCCAAACTATTGCGCCCGGAAACGCGCGAAGAACTCGTGCCCAAGGTGCGCGACTGGGCTGTGGGATACGGCGTCGGCCACGCTTCGGCCCAGGAGATCGACGCGCTGGGCGTCACCGCGGCATTGCGCTTGGCCGGTACCCGCGCAGTGGAGTACTGTCAGGTCGCGCCCCAAGCCATCCTGCTTGACGGGAGCTACGACTGGTTGACCGCACCGGAACCAGATCTCTTTGATGTGTTGGCCGACGACCGGGAACCGGTCGGCTTGCACCTTCCGCTGACCACCATTATCAAAGGCGACATGACCTGCCAAGCAATTGCTGGCGCCTCGATTTTGGCCAAGGTTGAACGCGACGGAATCATGGTTGATCTGGCCGTCTCCCACCCGGAGTTCGACTGGGAAATCAACAAAGGATACGCAACTGCCGCGCATCGTGCAGCGATCTCGGCGGTAGGCCCCTGCGACTACCACCGCAAAAGCTGGAACTTGACTTCACCGACCGACACCGACCATGGTGAAGCCACAACAAAGAAAGCAAAGTGATGGCTGGCGACGACCTGGAAAACTACGAGTCCGACATGGAACTGCAGCTGTACCGCGAGTACAAAACCGTGGTGGGGTTATTCAACTACGTGGTCGAGACCGAGAGACGCTTCTACCTGGCCAACCAGGTTGATGTTAAGACGTTGAGCAACGCGGGCGAAGTGTACTTCGAACTGAACCTCACCGACGCCTGGGTATGGGACATCTACCGACAGGGACGATTCGTGAAATCGGTCAAAGTTCTGACCTTCAAGGACGTAAACGTCGAAGAACTCAATCGTGACGAGCTTCAGATCCCGAAGGAAGGGCTGGACTCCTAACTACGGTTATCCACACTCCGCTGGCCCATGATGCCGTAGCAGCAGAATGACTCCCATGATGTTCAGGACAAATAGTCCGAACAATCAGGAGTCATCATGCGCACTGCGGCACAACGTTTAGGTGCGGCCGGGGAAATAGCTGCGTCCCAATACCTCAGCGCGAACCACTACGAGATCCTCGACCGCAATTGGCGTTGCTCAGCCGGGGAATTGGACGCAGTCGCGCGCGCCAGCAACGGCCAAATCGTAGCCGTCGAGGTCAAGACCCGTTCTTCCATCCGATACGGGACCGGGTTTGAGGCCATCACCGCGCAAAAATACCGCAGGCTCCACAAACTCTTGATCCTTTGGGCCCAAGCTCACCGAATGTTCATCGCCCAGCCACGCGTGGATGTTGTTGAGGTCTATCCCCAGGGCTCGGGATATAACTGCCTCCTGCATCAATCGGTGCAGCCATGAGCACGGCGAGAACCTGCGCTGCCGCTATTCACGGTGTCAGCACCTCACTGATCGAAGTAGAAGCCGATCTCGGAAACGGCATCCCAGGGTTCATCATCTTGGGTCTGCCGGACGCCTCCTTGAACGAAGCCCGCGAACGTATCAAAGCCGCAGCGCGGAACACCGGCATTCCTCTGGCCAACCGGAAACTCACGGTTAATTTATCTCCTGCCACCCTTCCCAAGTATGGGTCTGGCTTTGATCTGGCGATTCTGATTGCTGCGCTCGCTGCGGACCAACAATTACTGGCCAGTGCCTCCACTTTGTATCTGGCCGAACTGGGTCTGGACGGTACGTTGCGACCGGTTCCGGGCGTTCTGCCAGCGGTGCAACTTGCCAAGGAACATTCACTGGATCGGGTCATCGTTGCCGAGGCGAATGGCAATGAGGCTCGACTCGTCGAGGGCATAGAGGTGATCTCGGCCCGTCATCTGGGACAAGTCCTCGAATTCTGTGGTGCGCCGAAGGAAGTGATCACGACCTATCTGCACCACCCTCGCCCCTCCGCTGCCCCGACGCAATCAATGCTTGCCAGCGTCGGTGCGGAGCAGGCAGACCTGGAACTAGTCAACGGTCAACAGGAAGCACGACTGGCGCTGGAACTGGCAGCCGCTGGAGGACACCACCTGATCATGGTCGGGCCGGCCGGGGCCGGAAAAACCATGTTGGCCAAGTGCCTGCCTACGATCATGCCCCCGCTAGATGATGCGCAGGCACTGGAAGCCACGGCGGTGCACTCAATTACCCGTGGGGCCATGCAGCAGATGAACCAGCTTCAACGAACTCCGCCATTTGTTGCACCACATCATACGGCTTCGCTGTCGGCCCTTATCGGCGGCGGAACCGCCCAGTTGATCCCCGGGGCGATCACACGAGCACACTACGGAATCCTGTTTTTGGACGAAGCGGCCCAATTTAATTCAGGCGTTCTTGATGCTCTTCGCCAGCCGATAGAGGAAGGGTATATCAATCTGGCGCGGGCCAAAGGCCATCAACGCCTGCCCGCCCGCTTCCAGCTCATCCTCGCCTCCAACCCGTGCCCCTGCGGTAGGAACTTCGGGACAGGAACCGGCTGCACCTGTACGCCTATGGCGCGCCGACGCTATTTTGCCAGGCTCTCTGGGCCGATCTTGGATCGAGTCGACCTGCAGGTTCGGGTGAACCCGGTGAACCAGTCGCAACTTTTGAGTAATGCGCCGAATGAATCCAGCGAGACGGTGCGCGAACGAGTACTGGCCACCAGGCAGCGCAGCCAAGAACGACTTCGGGCATTCTCCATTAGCTGCAATGCTCAAATCCCAACGCAGGTGTTGCGCCACGAGCTCAAGTATCCCGCAAGAACGAAAGCCGCGTTGGAACAACTTGCAACCCGGCGGGGGCTATCCGCCCGTGGCATCCACCGCCTGTTGCGGGTGGCGTGGACGGTCGCAGATCAGCAACAGCACCCGACCCCCACCCATGACGACTTGGCCATTGCAGCGCACCTGCGCCAAAGTCTAGAAAACAGTTAGGTCCCTGCCATGTCCATCAATTCAAACCTTGCTCCAGCTGCCGAACCGACACGTCAAGAAAGGCTGACCCATGCGCACCTGAATCAGTTGATTGAGCCAAATGACTATACGGCCACGGCCTTGCTGGAGCTCATGAGTCCTATGGAACTGCTGACATTGATTCGCACGGCGGATCACGTGCCCTTGGGTTTGAAGCCACAGGTCGACGAAATTCTCGGGGTTACGACCTCCTCGAATATGGCACAGGAACTACACGTCGCACTGACGCGTTGGCGCAAGCGACTACCGTTGAGCAATCCGGTGGCAGCCTTGGATACAGCAGCTCGCCATCATGGAGGACTTCTCATTCCTGGCGATGCGGCCTGGCCTAAGCAACTTGATGACTTGAACTTGGGACGGCCCCTTTGCCTATGGTGGAGAGCCAACGATCCACAACTGCTCGCCGGACAAGAAATCAATCATAATGTCGCGATCGTCGGCTCCCGTGATGCGAGCGACTATGGAGATCAGGTGACATTCGACCTTGGCAGAACCTTGGCCACCCATGGGTACACCGTGGTCTCCGGCGGAGCCTACGGTATTGACGCCTGTGCCCACCGAGCCGCGCTGACCGTTGAGGAATGGTCCTATTCGAACCCTCCGACCATCACCGTTATGGCTGGCGGAATCGATCGACTTTATCCGTCAGGCAACAGCAATCTGCTCAATCAAGTCGTTGCAAGAGGCGTCCTACTTTCTGAGGTTCCGCCCGGGACGACGTCGGCCCGATTCCGTTTTTTGAATCGGAACCGGATTATCGCTGCTCTGAGCCGGTTAGTCATTGTTGCCGAAGCCCGTCACCGTTCGGGCGCGCTGAATACGGCCAGCCACGCGGTCGAACTCGGCCGCGATGTCGCAGCGGTTCCTGGAAGCGTGTTTTCTCCGAACTCTGCTGGCTGCCACCGGCTAATCACCGAGGGCAGCGCCGCGCTGTTGACTTCACCGCAAGACGCGCTCGCGCTGGTCGGCGCCGAACAGAGCCCACGGGCCCCGCGTACGGACCTGGAACCACAGCGATCAACGGATCAGCTGGGGCGTGACGAAGGCATGGTCTATGACACCTTGTCCTTTTCCAAGCGACTACTGGTTGACGAGATCTCAGCGCGCAGTGGTGTTCCACTGATCCAAACGCTGCAGGCCGTGGGTCGCTTGGAAACACTTGGGCTGGCCTGTACCGATGGATTGTCGTGGAAGCTCGTCTACCAGGGCTAGTAGCAACTGTCCGGTAAGCTCAGTGATGATGAAGCTAGATCCTGCCTCGAAGCATGCCGCTGGGCCATCGGCAAAATTTTATGAACCGGTAGCTGATTATCTGGAGTATTTGCAGCACGAGCGCGGCCGCAGTGAAAATACTTTGCGCGCCTATGACGTTGATCTACGAAACCTGGGACAGTTCCTCAACGATCGCGCGGGGGACCCGGCGTTGAAACAGGTGTCTGTCCAGATGCTTCGCGACTGGCTTGCCAACCTTCATGAGTCAGATGTTTCTCGGACAACGTTGGCCCGACGCATCTCTGCAGTGAAAAACTTCTTCGCGTGGGCTTTAAAGCACCATTTGGTTGAGTCCGATCCCGCGTTGCGATTGGCAGCACCGAAAAAAGAACGCCGGTTGCCGCATGTACTTCAGCCTAGCCAGATCGAAAGGTTGCTGTCGGAAAAAGACGGGCCAGAAGAGGCAGCTACGGGGGAGAAACCCGATAAAGATCAAGATCAGAAAGTTCGGGCGATCCAATGCCGCGACAGGGTTATTGCTGAACTGCTCTATGCCTCCGGTTTGCGAATCAGCGAGCTGGTTGCGTTGGACATCTCCGACATCGATTTTGAACGAAGGACGTTGCGAGTGCTCGGCAAGGGTAGTAAAGAGCGAGTGGTGCCGTTCGGCAAACCTGCCGAACGGGTGATCATCGAATGGATACGCTCCCACCGTCGAGTCCTGGCCACTGAACAAGCCGGTGATGCCTTGCTGCTCGGTGTCCGCGGCTCCCGGCTGAATGTTCGACAAGCGCGGGAAGTCATTGCCAATGCGCTGCGTTCCCTTGGTGACACCTCCGCCAGCGGTCCTCACGCATTGCGCCATACAGTCGCTACACATTTGCTCGATGGCGGTGCCGATCTACGTGCCGTGCAAGAGTTTCTCGGACACGCGTCGTTGGCTACTACCCAGCTCTATACGCATGTTTCCGTGGATCGTCTACGGCAAAGTTATCGCCAAGCACACCCGCGCGCCTAAAGTTTTCCGCCCAATCTGAGAATTTAGCTGATCTGGGTGGCGAAAAGTGCCCTTCATCGGGCAAAATAGAAGTATCGGCGGCGATAGCACCAGTTCGATGTTGACGTAGGGGAAGACGATCAACACCGCAACGGAGGATGGCATGTCTGCACCGATGACCAGAGGCGTGATTTTTGTACACTCCGCCCCTGCTGCATTATGCCCACACCTAGAATGGGCAATTGGGTCCGTGCTCGGAACACCAGTCAAAATGGACTGGACCGAACAGCACGTTGCACCCGGATTTTGTCGCGCCGAAATTGAGTGGGTAGGCCCTCAGGGAACTGGCGCCCTGCTCACGAGCGAAATGCACGGATGGCAGCATTTGCGTTTTGAAATCACTGAAGACCCGAGCCCCGGTGCCGACGGAAGCCGCTGGTCCGTAACTCCAGATTTGGGGATATTCCACGCCACCGTAGACGTTGCTGGCAACATCATGGTCGGTGAAGAACGTATCCGTTGGGCCTACGAAAAGGGCGACGGGAACCCGTCGATTTTCTACCAAGAAATGTCTATCGCTCTGGGCGAAGCCTGGGATGAAGAACTTGAACCTTTCCGACACGCAGGCGATGAAGCACCTGTGCGATGGCTCAACCAGGTGGTTTAGCGACTGGTTATTAAGTCTCTGGGTGTGTTTTCGACTGCATCCAGTTAGACCCCGGTGGTGCGGGGTTGTTACCAAAAGAAGTGGGATCCCTTGCGGGATCCCACTTCTTGCCTTTTGCCACGATGATCTAGTGTGCGGTCAAGGAATCCTGCTAGGATCAATGTTGATGATGACCAGTCAGGCTCTGAGCAGCCACTCCCGGAACGGCAATCTGGTCGTTCCCTGATCCGCGGACCACCCTTTCACCGAAATATTCAAGCAACAGAATTTTCGGACATCACTCGAAAGGGACAAATGACCGCGCAGTTTAACCACACAATCATCGCATCAATTGATGCACAACACATGGCAGAGTTCTATACGGACTTGCTAGAAGCGAAGCCCGCTCCAAGTTGGGGACCGTTCTGCAACATCATCCTCGATCACGGGGTCATGCTGCAGTTTGCGGCGCCACCGACGGATTTTCCGCCGCAGCACTATGCCTTCCTGCTCAGCGATGCCCACTTTGATCGTGCCTACCAAAAGATTCGCGCAACACAGCGCAAGCACTGGGCCGACCCCCAAAGGGAGCACCCTGGAACGATTAATCACGAACATGGAGGCAGGGGCGTCTATTTGCTAGACCCATCGGGCCACTATCTCGAGCTGATCACGAAGGAATACATCCCTGGGTGACGTTAACGGACCACGTCGAAAACATTCTTTTGGATCCCGTTGGAGTACGTTTGGGAATCCACAAGGTGGAGCTTTTGCGCGTCCATGCTTTCTTGGCTGAACAGGCGCTTGCCTGCGCCAAGGAGCACCGGGAAAATTAGCAGGTTGTACCGATCGATGAGCTGGTGCTCCTGGAGTGAACGGACCAAGGTCGCCGAACCATGGATGCTGATGGGCCCACCTTCACCCGCGCGAAGACGTGCGACGTCGGAGATCGAGCGCAGGATGGTGGTCTCGCCCCAGTTCTCCGCCAAGTCTTTTTCGGCCAGAGTTGTGGACACGACGTATTTCGGCATTGCGTTGTAAAGCGGAAACTCCTGAGTCATCGATGGCCAGACAGGGGAGAAGGCTTGGTAGCTGATTCTGCCTAGAAGCATCGCTGATGCTTCTGTTTGTTCGGTGCCTTTCAGCTCGTACGCGGCCGGGTCGAATTCGACGCTGTTCATGGTCCAGCCGGAATTGCGGTATTCGGGTTCGCCGCCCGGTGCTTCAACGACTCCGTCGAGCGAGACGAATGAGGTGGCGATGAGTGTGCGCACAGGGGTGGCTCCTAAGCTGATAGAACGTAAAATTTCCCGCGCCAGATGGGCGGATCTTGAGCGTAGCAAGCATGAGTGCGCCCAGACAACGATTTATTGGAGTACCTAGAAAATTAAACGCCGAGGGACTGGTCCAAGACGAATCTTGGACCAGTCCCTCGGCGATTCGGTTGCTCGCAACCGGGATATGACTAGACGCTACGGATAGCAACGACGGCGTTGTGGCCGCCGAAACCGAAGGAGTTGTTCAACGCCACGATGGTGCCTTCAGCCGGCAGTGGCTTTGGCTCGCCGGTAACGACCTTCAGCGGGATCGCTGGATCCTGGTTGTCCAGGTTGATCGTCACCGGAGTGGTGCGGTGGTAAACAGCCAGTGCGCAAAGGACCGACTCAACAGCGCCGGAAGCGCCAAGCAGGTGGCCCATCTGGGACTTGGTTGCCGAAACCCAAACGTTGTCGAGCTGGTCACCCAAGGCATTCTTCAGTGCAGTGTATTCCGGAGCGTCACCCACTGGGGTGGAGGTTGCATGGGCGTTGACGTGCACTACGTCTTCTGGCTGAATGCGACCGTCATACATCGCAGCCTTCAGCGCACGGGTTGCACCCATGCCTTCTGGATCTGGTGCGGTGATGTGGTGAGCGTCGGAGGTGACCGACGAGCCTGCCAGCTCGGCATAGATGCGCGCACCACGGGCCAGTGCGTGCTCTTCGGATTCCAACACCAGTGCGCCGGCGCCTTCGCCCATGACGAAGCCGTCACGGTCGGTATCGTATGGACGCGAGGCTTTGGATGGATCGTCGTTACGACGGGAGAGAGCATGCATGGAAGCGAAGGCGGCCATTGGCATTGGGTGGATCGCTGCTTCTGCGCCGCCAACCATGACCACATCGGCCTTGCCCGAGCGGATCAGTTCCAGACCAACATGCATGGCTTCGGTACCCGAGGCGCAGGCCGATACTGGGGTGTGAGCGCCACCAGCGGCACCCAGATCCAGCGACACCGCGGCAGCTGGGCCGTTTGGCATCAGCATTGGCACGGTCATCGGCAGTACGCGGCGTGGACCCTTTTCGCGCAGGGTGTCCCAGGCGTTGAGCAAGGTCCAGACGCCACCGATGCCGGTAGCGAAGGCGACGGCCAGCTTGTTGTGGTCGATCTCGTCCTTGCTCAGACCAGAGTCGGCCCAAGCTTCACGCGAGGCGATGACAGCGAACTGGGTGGAAGGATCCATGCGCTTGGTTTCAGGGCGCGAAAGGACCTCGGTTGGCTGAACAGTTGCGCGCGCAGCGAAGGTGACCGGAAGGTCGTATTCCTTCACCCAGGCATCATCTAGGGTTGCGGCGCCGGAGACGCCCTTCAAAGCGTTCTCCCAGAGGGTGGGGACGTCCCCGCCGATTGGGGTGGTGGCTCCGAGACCGGTGATCACTACTTTGCGCGCCATCATCAAACTCTCTACTGTGCGATTAAGAAATTTAGGGGGCCGGCTTGACGTACCGGCCGATGCGCACGGCTTTCCCGTGCGACGGTGGTGGCGATAAACGCCGAAAGCTTAGGCCTGTGCGCCGGCGATGAAGGTAACAGCGTCGCCTACGGTCTTCAGGTTCTTGACTTCCTCGTCCGGAATCTTAACGTCGAACTTCTCTTCTGCTTCTACGACGATGGTCATCATCGAGATCGAATCGATGTCCAGGTCCTCGGTGAAGGACTTGTCCAGCTGCACGTCTGCTTCGTCCAGGCCGGTCTCCGAGTTGACGATTTCGGCGAGGCCCGCCAGGATTTCTTCGTTGCTAGCCATGGATGGCTCCTTTTCTTCAGTTACCGGAGGACTCCGGTGTTCTTTGTGGCTGTTCCAGATCCCTGCGGACAGGTTCCCGTCTCAAGCCGATGTGCTGAAACTGTGGTGCATGGGCATGCCTCGCAGTTTCGTCGGTTTAAAGCTTAGGTCAGAGATGAGCTTGCCGCTGGCATCACAGCTGGTTCGGCGCGCAAATCTTTGAGTTGTGCCAGTTAGTTGGCGGTGTGCTCGGCGATGAAGGCCTTGGCGGCGTCCAGATCCGCAGGGGTCTTGACCGCGAGGGTCTTCACGCCCTTCAGTCCGCGGCGAGCCAAGCCCACCAGCGTGCCGGCAGGTGCCAGTTCCAGCACACCGGTGACACCGGCAGCTGCCAGCGTCTCCATGCACAGATCCCAGCGCACCGGGCGGGAGACCTGGGCGACCAGGGACTCCAAGTTGGCTTGACCGTCGGCGACCGGCTGGCCGTCAAAGTTGGAGAGCAGCTGCACGCTGGGGTTGGTTGGCGCGAGGGTATCGGCCAATTCCTTCAGGGTGCCTACTGCTGGCTGCATATGTGCGGTGTGGAACGCTCCAGCAACCTTCAGTGGGATCACGCGGGCCTTGGCAGGAGGATTTTCGGCCAGTTCTGCTAGCTGTTCGGTGGTGCCGGCGGCAACAATCTGCCCGCCACCGTTGGCGTTGGCCGGGGTAAGCCCGAAGCTGTTCAGGGTTGCCAATACTTCTTCGGGATCGCCACCTAGTACGGCGGCCATGCCGGTGGGGGTAGCTGCAGCAGCTTCGGCCATGGCGTTGGCGCGGACCTTCACGAAGTTCATCGCGTCGGCTTCATCCAGGGCACCAGCCAACGCTGAAGCGGTGATTTCGCCCACCGAGTGACCGGCGAGGATGCTACCTGCTGGCAACTGGTCGCCGAACAGTGCACGGGCGGTCACCAATCCAGCGGCAACAATCAGTGGCTGCGCGACGGCAGTGTCCTTGATGGTCTCTTCGTCGGAGACGGTGCCATGGGCGGTGAGGTCACGCTCGGTGATGGCGCTCAGGGTTGCCAAATGATCGGCAACACCCTCAACTTCGAGCCATTCGGCGAGGAAACCTGGGGTCTGGGAGCCCTGTCCGGGGCAAACGATTGCTAACACTCTTACAGCTTTCCAAATTTTAGGAGCTTTTGGCGCTTCATTTCGGTACCAAGCTCAAGGTGACTGTTTGTAGGAACTCTACAAAAGCCTATCTTATGGCGAATAGAAATTCCCATGTAATGCGCTATGAGCGAGCAACAATGTGTCCTGTGCCATGCCCATTCTTTGGGTGAAGCCTACAAGTTGAACTCATGAAGCCGGCCGTAAAGCAGGGCGGACTGAAGCACGAAGGCATCACGCGGCACCAGCGGGTCCCAGCCGGTAACCTCGCTGACTCGCTTGAGCCGATAGCGCACCGTGTTGGCATGGACAAAAAGCTCACGCGCGGTCCCTTCGAGCGAATGCCCTAGCGCCAAGTAGCTGGAGAGGGTTTCGAGCAGTCCGTTCGAGGCCTGTTGCAACGGCTGATAGACCTGTTCGATCAGTGCGGTGCGTGCCAACTGATCTCCATTGCTCGCGCGTTCGGGCCACAGGTCATCGGCGCTGACTGGATTGGGCGCTTGCGGCCACGCACGGGCGGCACTGTAGCCGGCCACCGCAGCCACTGCGGCATGGTGCATTTCCTTCACGGTGGCAGCCAGTGGCGAGAAAACTATGGGACCGGGGCCGAAGAATCGGGTAAAGCGGGTGAGATCAACCTCGTCGAATTTGGTGTCCGAGAGCATCAGCACCGAACGGTCGCCGAGAACCCCGACCAGCGAATCGCGCGAATACCGGGTGGCGACTCGTCGCAGGGTGGAGACGAAGGTCGCCGAATTGGCTGCCGGCGTCGTGCCCACCAAAATGCGGATGTCCTTTTGCGACTTCCAGCCGATGGCAGCAATCCGCGAGGCCAAAGAATCGTGGGGTTCGCCATGGAGCACCGCATCCACCACGTGGGCCTCCAGCCGTGAGTCCCATGCGCCACGGGTTTCGGCGGCTCGTGCGTACACGTCGGCGGCGGCAAAGGCGACTTCGCGGGAGTAACGCAGGACGGCCTCACGCAGGGCAGCCTGTTCGGACTCCGTGGCGATATCCGGAACCTGGGATTCAACCACCTCAACGATGGTGCGCAAGAGCCCCAGAGCTTTTTGCAGCGAGATCGAACGGGTCAGTTCGGTGGGAGCCGCCCCAAAAACATCGGTGACCACCCATGATGGGGTGGAGGAAGGATCCTCATACCAAGTCACGAACGTGGAGATGCCTTTTTGGGCGATTAAACCCAGGGCCGCGCGCTCATTGGGATCCAGTGAGCGATACCACGGCAGTTGCTGGTCCAGGTATTTCAGGGCCGTGGTCGACAGGACTCCGATATGGCTTTGGAGCCGCTTGAGCGTTTGCGGGCTCGGAGGTTGCGGCTGGTTGGAATGGTTCTTCGGCGTGGCGGCTTCGAGTTCGGGACTCATGGCTTCAAGCTTAGTGACTTTTCCTCCGTGATGCCCGTCGCTGTGAGGGTGATTAAAAAGCTCCTGCCCCGTCACGGAATCATCCGTGGCGGGGCAGGAGCTGAACTCGGCATTGAGTGCCGGCCCGGGGTGCTTAGGCGTCGCCGCCTGCATTACCGGACTTGCCGGCGTTCGGGTTGTTCAGATCGTACTTGGCGTGCGCCTTCACTGCGGTGTCCGCAGGGATTTCGCCACGCTCAACCAGCGACTGCAAGGTCTGGACCACCAGTGAGTGGGCGTCGATCTTGAAGAAGCGGCGGGCCGCTGCACGGGTATCCGAGAAGCCGAATCCGTCCGCGCCCAAGGTGTGGAATTCACCTGGGACGTAGGGGCGGATCTGCTCAGGCACCGCACGCATGTAGTCGGTGGTGGCGATGACTGGGCCCGGGGTGGACTCCAGCTTGCTGGTCACGTACGGGGTACGACGAGCCTTGGAAGGATCGATCAGTACCTCGGCGTCGGCGTTCATGCCGTCGCGAGCCAGTTCGTTCCACGAGGTAACCGACCAAACGTCAGCGGAGACGCCCCACTCTTCGGCGAGGATTCCCTGTGCTTCCAGAGCCCATGGCACGGCCACGCCGGAGGCCAGTAGCTGTGCGCGCGGGCCGTCGGTGGTAGCTTCCTTGAGCAGGTGGATGCCCTTGACGATGCCCTCAACGTCAACGTTTTCCGGCTCAGCTGGCTGGCTGATTGGCTCGTTGTACACGGTCAGGTAGTACATCACGTTTGGATCCTGGTGGGTTCCGCCGTACATGCGATCCAGACCGGAGCGCATGATGTGGCCGATCTCGTAACCGTAGGCAGGGTCGTAGGTGATCACAGCTGGGTTGGTCGAAGCCAGGATTGGCGAGTGACCATCGGCGTGCTGCAGGCCTTCACCGGTCAGGGTCGTGCGGCCGGCGGTAGCGCCGATGATGAAACCACGGGTCATCTGGTCGCCGGCAGCCCAGAACTGGTCGCCGGTGCGCTGGAAGCCGAACATCGAGTAGAACACGTAGATCGGGATCAGTGGTTCATCGTGGGTCGAGTAGCTGGTACCGGCAGCGGTGAATGCTGCGACGGCGCCGGCCTCGTTGATGCCTGGGTGAATCAGCTGGCCCTGAGGGGATTCCTTGTAGGCCAGGACCAGGTCGCGGTCCACTGACAGGTAGTTCTGACCGGCTGGGTTGTAGATCTTCGCGGTTGGGAAGAACGAGTCCATGCCGAAGGTGCGCGATTCGTCTGGGACGATCGGCACGATGCGGTGGCCGAATTCCTTGTCGCGCATCAGGTCCTTGAGCAGGCGCACGAAGGCCATGGTGGTGGCTGCCTGCTGCTTGCCCGAACCACGCTTGGCGATGGCGTAGGCCTTGTCGCCTGGCAGTGGAAGCTTGACCGAGGTCTCCTTGCGGCGGGTTGGCACCGAGCCACCCAAAGCTGCACGGCGTTCCATCATGTACTTGTACTCGGCCGAATCTTCGGCTGGGCGGTAGTACGGTGGCGAGTACAGATCGGCTTCGAGCTGCTCGTCGGTGATCGGGATGCGCAGGTGATCGCGGAAGCCCTTGAGGTCTTCCATGGTCAACTTCTTCATCTGGTGGGTCGCGTTGCGAGCCTCGAAGTGCGAACCCAGGCCATAGCCCTTAACGGTCTTGGCCAGGATCACAGTTGGCTTGCCCTTGAACTCAACGGCTGCCTTATATGCGGCGTAGACCTTGTGGTAGTCGTGGCCACCGCGCTTGAGGTTCCAGATCTCGTCGTCGGTCATGTCGGCAACCAATTCCTTGGTTTCCGGACGCTGGCCGAAGAAGTGTTCGCGCACAAAGGCGCCGGACTCAGCCTTGTAGGTCTGGTAGTCGCCATCCGGGGTCTGGTTCATGATGTCAACCAGGGCGTTGGTCTTGTCGGCTTCGAGCAGGGCATCCCACTCGCGGCCCCAAGTGACCTTGATGACATTCCAGCCGGCACCGCGGAAGAAGGCTTCCAGTTCCTGCATGATTTTGCCGTTACCGCGAACCGGGCCGTCAAGGCGCTGCAGGTTGCAGTTGATGACGAAGTTCAGGTTGTCTAGCTTTTCGTTGGCAGCTAGCTGCAGGAAGCCGCGCGACTCTGGCTCGTCCATTTCGCCGTCACCGAGGAAGGCCCAGACCTGCTGGTCGGAGGTGTCCTTGATGCCGCGGTTTTGCAGGTAGCGGTTCAGCTGTGCCTGGTAGATGGCGTTAGCTGGGCCGATGCCCATCGACACGGTCGGGAATTCCCAGAAGGCAGGAAGCGAACGAGGGTGTGGGTAGGAAGGAAGTGCGTGGCCTTCCTTGGAGTGCTCCTGGCGGAAACCGTCCATGTCCTCTTCGGACAGACGGCCTTCGAGGAAGGCACGGGCGTACATGCCGGGGGAGGCGTGGCCCTGGAAGAAGACCTGATCGCCACCGCCTGGGTGGTTCTTGCCACGGAAGAAGTGGTTGAAGCCCACTTCATAAAGAGTGGCTGCACCGGCATAGGTGGAGATGTGTCCACCAACGCCGACGGCTGGATTCTGCGCGCGGTGCACCATGATGGCTGCGTTCCAGCGCATGAAAGCGCGGTAACGACGCTCGATGGCCTCATCGCCCGGGAAGTCTGGTTCCTGATCTACGGGAATAGTATTCACGTAGTCGGTGGTGGTCACGTGGGGGACGCCCACGGACTTTGCACCTGCACGCTGCAAGAGCGAGCGGATAATGAATTGAGCACGCTCGGTGCCCTGGGATTCTACGAGAGAATCGAACGAGTCCATCCATTCCTGAGTTTCCTCAGGATCCCGATCTGAAAGCTGGTAAGTCAACCCGCTACGGATCTGGGAGATGTGTTCCTCTACAGCCACGGAAGCTCCTTGATTGAATTGCGGCTCCGATGCTTTGCAGTTTTTCACTGCGATGCAACGGTATTGGGACAACGGGTGCAGTAACACTGGAGTGATGTGCACTGTCGGTTCATATGCAACTCTAATGTCATTTGTGGGGGCTTGGGAGCACAATTCTGAGCCAAAACAGGCTTAAATCTGACATATAATGTGACTTGCGCAATATCGTATAGGAGTCACCGCCCCAATGCTCCTGTCGGTATGATGTGGACCACCGGATTGTGGGTTATATTTGTTCGGCGTGTTATTGCTGTAGCGCTTGAATGGAACGGGAAAACCGTGTTTCGTTGGTAGTAACGCTTTGCACCAGCAGGAGGAATGAAGTGAGCGACGCCGTATCGGCAAATCTGGAGCCCGCGAAAAAAATGGGCTTCGAAAATGAAAACCTTATTCAGGAACTGGGTTACGACGATGATGTGGATTACGATCTGCGTGACTCGATCGAGGATCTGATTGGTTCAGAGCTGCTCACCGAAGAGGATCATGACGTTGTCGACGCAGTTATCTTCTGGTGGCGCGATGGCGACGGAGACCTTGTTGACTCGTTGATGGACGCGTTGAACTGCTTGGACGAAAGTGGCGTTGTTTGGCTGCTGACTCCGAAGCAGGGCCGTGACGGTCACGTATCCCCAGCACTAATTCAGCAGGAGGCGCCAAGCGCTGGTCTGCACGTAACGACAAGTGAAGGCGTATCGGAGGACTGGTCCGCAGTCCGCCTGGCCCCACGTAAGAAGAACTAATGATTCAAACAGGTTCACGCCTGTTCGACTTCTCGCTTCAAAATCAATACGGTGAGACGATTACCAGCACCGATCTGTCCCAAGGTCGAGTGCTGGTTGTCTTTTATCCGTGGGCATTTTCGCGAGTGTGTGGATCAGAGCTGGCAGTGCTTCAAGCCGAACAAGAGTACTTCCGTGCGAACGCAGTGCGTGTGGTTGGAATTTCTGTTGACCACAAATTCACTCTGCGTAACTATGCGCAGTCGCTGGGAATCGAGTTCGACCTTCTTGCCGACTTCTGGCCGCACGGAGAAGTGGCGCAACGCACCGGCGCATTTGATGAAGTACAGGGAGTTGCAAAGCGCATCTCCCTCTTGCTTGTTGATGGCGTTATTTGGAAAATCTTCCGAAGCAAAATGACCGAACCGCGCGGAATCCAGGGCTATAAGGACGCGATCGCATCTCTTTGATGAAGCAAAAGTAGCGATGTGGTCCAGTTCACCAAGAAAACTTGGCTTTGGATTTGCAGGTCAGTGAATATCTCTGTAAAGTTATTCCTCGTTGGCTTACAAAGCGAACATGGTTTGGGCCTTTAGCTCAGCTGGTAGAGCGTCACGTTTACACCGTGAATGTCATCGGTTCGATCCCGGTAGGGCCCACCAAATAAAAACCTCGATCCATTAGGATCGAGGTTTTTTGCATCCCCTCGTTTTCTCGGTTCATGCATTTGGGCCGTTGATCGGCATAGAAATTATTTACTGAGGCGCACGGTGGTTGTTGAACCCATCATTTCTGCCTCATATGAAATCTCGTCTTTGTTGAAAGTGAATTTTTTGCTCGCGTCTGCCGAAGCCAAAATTGCGTTGTCGGTGGCTTTGTGATTGCGCTTCGAAGTTCACGACTAGCTATCTGCGATGTTACTGGGCTGCTCAAAAGTGCCGACCCGGTAGATCGACTTGGTGTCGCCCTTATTGCTCACCCAATTGATGGTGATGGTGTCACCGTAGATGGTGGCTTCTTGGTACGCATCGGCGTCCAAGGAATTCTTCTATTTCCATTGCCCTTGCAGATCGATAGGTTGCGTCACTTGTTCTTGCTCTGTGCTGGCTGCTGGTGTGGTGTCCTGAGGGGTTTCGGGCTGAGCTATGGCGCCGCAAGCGCAGAGGGCGGGGCAAAGTGCCACTGAAATCGGTGCGATCATTTTCTTCAAGTGGGTAGTCTGGCCGATTGACCCGACGATTTGGCCCGCGTTGCTCGGACGCAAGACGTGGAGCTTTCACCTCATTGCGAGCTTTGATGAGTGTGCGCCTTAGGTGACGCTCGGCACTCTTTTTCAAAAACGCCACTTTCAATTTGCCAAGTCAGTGCGCGGTGTACTAAATTATTTCTTGTTGCAAAGAACGAATGAAGCAAAGAAATTTGCGGACTTCGGGATTGCAGGAGGGCCTTTAGCTCAGCTGGTAGAGCGTCACGTTTACACCGTGAATGTCATCGGTTCGATCCCGGTAGGGCCCACAGGAATGAAACCCGTTTCACCTAGCCATTTTGGTTAGTTGAGGCGGGTTTTCTGTTTCATTCAGCCGTTTTAGCGTGTCCCCTCGGCCAGAGCCGGTTGGTTGTAGTCCGATCGCTTGCGGGTTTCCACCCTTGATGATCTTGGAACATCGACTCAGTCCGTATTCGACCCCACAGGAGACTGTTCCGGGGGAGCTATTGCGTGGCTGGAACCTTGCATCACGAATCTCAACGAGACACCAACCGGTGTTCGTTTACAGCGTTTTTATTCGCAGTGCCAAGCTCGATGTCGGAGCGTATAGTCGCTTTTGAGTGGACTCAGAATCGCGGAATATCCCTCACCTGTACGTCAGTTCAGTTCGAGTTCAGGCATGTTGTTGTGCCAGACTCCTACAGCGCCTGACGCCATGAGAGTTCTATCTTCTGCCTGGTTTGAGACCATGATGGACCATATCTGTTGAAGAAGAGGTAACTCATGAACTTCCCAACTAACCATTTCGATGTTGTCGTTCTTGGTGCAGGCCCCGGTGGCTATGTTGCTGCTATTAGAGCTGCGCAATTGGGAAAAAGTGTGGCTGTGATCGAGAACCGCTATTGGGGCGGTATCTGCCTCAACGTTGGATGCATCCCTTCAAAGGCGCTTTTGCGCAATGCAGAATTGGCGCACACATTTACTCATCAGGCGGACCTGTTTGGCATGAGTGGCGAGGTGTCTTTCGACTATGGAGTTGCCTTTGACCGGTCAAGGACCGTGGCTGACGGCCGGGTGAAGGGCGTGCATTTCTTGATGAAGAAAAACGCCATCACTGAAATTGACGGGCTGGGCACTTTCAGGAACGCACAAACCATCGATGTGGCACTTCATCACGGTGGCACAAGCACCATCACCTTCGACGACGCGATTATCGCCACCGGCTCCACCGTTCGCTTGTTGCCCGGCGTCGAGCTGAGCAAAAACGTTGTCACTTTCGAATCGCAAATTCTCTCGAGAGATTTACCTGGATCTATTGCCATTGTCGGGGCAGGGGCCATCGGCATGGAGTTTGCATATGTATTGGCGAACTATGGTGTCCAGGTAACCATCATTGAATACCTAGATCGTCCACTGCCGAATGAGGATCCTGAGGTCTCCAAGGAGATCGGGCGTCAATATAAGAAGTTGGGGATCAAGATTTTGACCTCGACCAAAGTCGAGTCGGTCGTTGATGACGGCGAGCGCGTGAAAGTCAGTTACACACCCATTGGCGCCGAACTGCAAGAAATTGAAGTTGATCGTGTTCTGATGTCGGTCGGGTTCGCTCCACGCACCGACGGCTACGGTTTGGAAACTACCGGGATCAAATTGAACCCACGCGGCGCCATTGAGATTGACGATTACATGCGTACCAGCGTTGATCACCTTTACGCGATCGGCGATGTCACCGCCAAGCTACAGTTGGCACACGTGGCAGAGGCCCAGGGTGTTATTGCTGCGGAAACGATCGCTGGAGTTGAGACCGAGCCCATCGTGGATTACCGGATGATGCCTCGTGCGACCTTCAGTCAGCCTCAGGTTGCTTCTTTCGGTTTGACCGAGCAGCAGGCCCGTGAGGAGGGCTGGGAGATCAAGGTTGCTAAGTTCCCCTTTACCGCCAATGGGAAGGCTCAAGGTTTGGGCGAGGCCGGTGGGTTCGTTAAATTGATCGCCGAAGCGCAGAACGGCGAGCTACTAGGTGGGCACCTGATCGGTGCCGATGTCGCCGAACTATTACCTGAACTGACGCTGGCACAGAAGTTTGAACTGCGTGATATTGATTTGGCTCGTAACGTCCACACGCACCCAACGCTTAGTGAGGCGCTTCAGGAAGCTTTCCATGGTTTAGCGGGACATATGATCAACCTCTGAGTGCGAACGTTGTGTAACGCTATTTAGCTTTCAGGCGCCAAAGGGTCGTCGTTTCTCTGGATCGAGCTGAGTGGAGTGGGTCGGAGCGCTTCTGCGCCTTGCCGTGTTGTGGTTGGCCATCGATTCGACCGACAACTTTCAGTCCGGCGTCGTCGATTGCGGTGGCCAGGGCCTGGTTGGCTCTGAGGCCCAGTAGTTCTGCCAGGTCGGAAATGATCAACCATCCTTCACCGTTTTCGGTGAGGTGCTGCGGCAGCCCCCGCAAGAACTGCATGAGCATTTTGCTTCCGGGATCGTAGATGGCCGCATCAAGACTACTGGGGGCACTGCCTGGCAGCCACGGAGGATTGCAGATGATCAGCGGTGCTTTTCCATCGGGGAACATGTTGGTTAATTGTGCGTTAGCTGCGTTGGAGATGCCCAGTTGCCTGAAGTTCTGGTTGGCGCAGTCCACCGCGCGTTGGTGAATGTCCGTGCCGATTACTGTGTTCACGCCACGCGCTACCAGCAGGGCCGCGAGCACACCGGTTCCGGTGCCGATATCAAAAGCCAGTTGAGTGTCGTTGATTGGTGCCCGGGCGACGAGTTCTACGTACTCCTGCCGGGTGGGCATGAAGGTCCCATAGTTAGGGTAGATCTTTTTGCCCAGTGCTGGGACCTCAACTCCGGTGATCGACCATTGATGTGCACTGAGCACGCCGATCAGTTCCTGCAGGCTCACCGCTGCCTGTCCGCCGGTGAAGTTGTGGGATTGCTTGTAGCCGAAGTCGATAGCGGCAGCAACTTCGGGTGCTCTAGGCAAGGGGATTTGTGCGGAAGCTGGTGAGCTGTCAAGGGACAGCGGAATCAGTACCAGCGAAAGCATTCGCGAACGATGCGCTCGTGCTTGTCGAATGGAGTAGAACTTTTGTTCGTCGCTTTGTCCCTGTTTGGGGGACTTGCTGGCCTCGGTCGCACTGAGCCTGCGGTCCATAGCTGCCAGCAATTGCTTTGCATTGTTGTAGTCGCCGCGCCACAACATGGCGGTGCCGCGTGCGGCGTTGCGCATCGCGGTGTCTGCATTGAGCCGATCATCGACGGCTATGACGTTTTTAGGTGCCGGCCGGTCGTTGGCGGAGAACCACGTCGCGCTCTGGCTAACGCCGTCGTACTGCCACGAAATTAATGGATCTATTTGAGCTGGTTCAGTGCAGATGGCCAAATGCCCTATCGATTTGCGGTGCTCACCCGGTGGAGAACCGCGCATGAGCCATGCAACTGCGAGGGTCGAATGTTCTAATTCTACCGAGGAATATGTTCAGTGCCGTGCGTGCGGAAATTCTACCCCACTTATTCAAAGTCGGCAGGTTATCGGATTTCTTCCAGTGACTATGTAGTTAGTCAACAGCGCATTCCTGAGAACGGCAGGTAGCGTAGGGAGTGTTCGTTGTTCAACCGACTGCAAAAGGAGTTCATCTAATGGGTTTAGGCGATAAGTTCAAGAACAAGGCGCAGGAAACGTCCGGCAAGATCAAGGAATCTGTCGGCGATGCAACCAACAATGAGAACTTGCAGGCCGAAGGCGTCAAAGACCAGGCCGCTGCCAAAGCCAAACAGGCTGGCGAAGCTGTCAAGGATGCGGCTAAAGACGTCCGTGACGATCTAGGTAAATAACGTCAACACAGCAAAGCCACCCACGAAGTGTGGGTGGCTTTGCTGTGCCCGGACCAGTTGGCCGTCCTAGGCCAGTCATCACTTAGTGCGAACTTGCGTGCTGTTCCAAGAGCTTGGATACTCTCAGCGCGGCATCCGGCTCAGCACTAAGCCCCTTGGCGACGGAGCGTGCGCCATGAGCGTAGCGTTCATTGGACACCGCTTCGTTGATCGCCGAAGAAAGGTTATCGACGGTCAGTTTCTTGTATGGCAGGGGTTGCACTCCGACGCCTAGCTGATAGAGGCGCGAAGCCCAGTAGGGCTGATCGGTAAATATTGGAACTGGCACCGCAGGAACCCCAGCACGCAAACCTGCTGCAGTCGTACCTGCACCGGCGTGATGTACAACGGCCGCGACCCGAGGAAAAAGCCATTCGTGAGGCACGGTGCCAATGCCGAGAATATCCGACTCGCGAATATCGGCTGCACCTTGCACGATGGTTCGCCGTCCGGTGCGCCGAGCGGTGTCGATCATAAAGTCCGGGTCTAAGGCCTTAGTGCTTCCGAAGCCGATGAAGATTGGCGGGTCCCCGGCGGCCAGAAATTCCACAAGTTCTGTGGACGGCTGCCATGAAGAGTCGGTAGTTGGCCACCAATAGCCGCAATTAACAATTCCCTGATGCCAGTCGTTGGCACGGGGGACCACAATTGAACTGAATCCGTGGAGGACCGGGTGCTGGTTCTTTCGGCGAAGACGCTCCGAGGCGGCGCGGCTACGAGCGGGCAGCCCAAGTTCTAAACGAATGCGGGCCGTCGGCTTGTCATAGGGTGCCTTGGAAGCCGCCATCAATTGATGCAGTGCCTTATTCCCGGCTCTGCCAAAGCTCCGAGAAGTCCCCATCACTAACGGTGCGTAATTACCGCTGGGCTCGTTGGGCTGCAGATGGGCGCCTACAGCGGGAATGTTCAGCGCTTCAGCAATATCGAAGCCAAATGGTGCCACCGAGTTAGTCAGGATCATATCCGTACCGTGTTCGGCGGCTTGCAGCGATCCGCTGGCGGCCATGTCAAAATAGGCGCCAAGTTCCTTGAGGTAGAACTGCAGATCTTTGGCGCTGAACGCGCTTCCCGGAGCGGCAGGGTGAGCCAACTCCGTCATATCTCCCGGAAGTTCGCGGAAAGTGCAGCCCGCCGCGGTGACCAGTTCGCGGTATCCGGCGTTGGCAGCGATTGAAACCTCGAAACCAAGTGAAGACAGCCTGTGGCCCAGACCGGCCATTGGGGCGACGTCGCCTCGAGTTCCTGGCGTGAGCATGAGCAAGCGCATGATTCCCCTGTATGGTTAATTGCGAACAGTGTTCACAATTAACCATACAGCCACAACGTACTCAACGAAACGGCGCAGGAGCGAGATGATGCCCACTAATTTGAAACACAACCCGACGGGTCCAAGACCGCGGCACTCGCGCGAAGCAATTACGCGGATTGCTGTCGCGCTGGCCGATGCCCAAGGGATTGGTGCCGTTTCAATCCGAGGAATCGCTGCCCAACTAGGTAGTGGTCCAGCTTCCCTGTACCGCTACGTGAAGTCGCTCGACGAACTTATTGAGCTGATGATCGACTGGATCAGCGCTGAATACGATTTTGCGTCTTGTCGTGGTTCGGCGACTGAGCAGTTGCTGTCCATATCCCGCCAGGGGCGAGAAATCATGCGCCGTCACCCATGGGTTCCAGCTCTGGTGCTCCAACGGCAGTTTTTCACGCCGCACGCGTTGTCCTATCTGGAGCAAGGGCTCACTGCGCTGGAAAATAGTCCGATATCCGGCTCGGCCAAGTTGCACACCTTAGGGATGCTTAACGGGATAACGGCGGCTTTTGCCCTCAACGAGCGCAGTGCAAAGCAGCCGGCGAAGGCCGAGGACTTGCTGCAGCTGCTCAGTGCCGGCGCGTACCCTCATTTATCGCAAACCCTTAAGGAGATTAGCGAGCCGCTTGATCAGGAAGAGGCCTTTGACGCTGCCATCAGCAATTTCCTGCGTGGAATCTTGGTGCGCGTAAACTAACTCCTTCAGCCTTAATATGAAATTTTCTATGCGCCGATGACTTGGTATGACAGCATGAAAACTGTGTAATGAAGCCGAGTCCCCAGGAGTTGTAATGGCTGCACCGTCCGAAGCAAGCATGAAAGAAATCCGCGAGCTGATCGCCGTGGACACCACGAGCCGCGACAGCAATCTGCCGCTCATTGAAAATGTTGTCGAAAAACTTCGAGCGCACGGTGTCCAGTCCACGCTGATTCACAACGAAGACCGAAGCAAAGCCAACCTCCTGGCGACCATTCCGGCAAGCGACGGCGGTCGCACCGGTGGCATCGTACTATCTGGGCATACAGATGTTGTTCCGGTCGATGGCCAGGACTGGAGCAGCGAACCATTTGACGCCCAAGTGCGCGGTGACAAGCTATACGGTCGAGGGACCTGCGATATGAAGGGCTACCTCGGAGTGATTCTGGCCAAGCTTGATCAGTTGACCAGCGCTGAGCTGACGGAACCCATTCACCTGGCCCTGTCCTACGACGAGGAAGTTGGTTGCGTCGGGGCGGTGAGCTTGGTGGAGCGGATCGTCGCCGATGGGTTAGCGCCGCGCGGATGCTTTGTGGGGGAGCCGTCGAGCATGCGCGCCATCCGCGGACATAAATCGATGAACGTCTTCCGTGTTCAGTTCAACGGAGTCGCCGCGCATTCTTCCCTTCCCTCGGAGGGCGTTAATGCTATTTCTTACGCACTGCGCTTTGCCAGCTTTGTTGAGGACGTCTCGCAGGAGCTGCGTACCAGTGGGCCAAGCGATGAGGCATTCATTGAACCAATCACGACCATGAACGTGAACAAGTTTGACGCCGGCATCGCGGTGAACACCATTCCTTCGCAGGCAGTGGTGTTCTTCGAATACCGCTCGCTGGCAGTTGTCGATCGAGATGAGCTCACTGCGCGATTCCGTAATGAAGCGGCAGAACTTCAGGCGCAGATGCGAGAGAAGAACCCTGCGTGTTCGGTTAGCTTTGAACAGCAGGCCGGTGCACCAGGGCTGGATACCGACGCGGGCGAAGAAATCGTCGCGCTGGCAGCATCCTGTGGCGCGATCGCTACCGATGAAAAAGTTACCTACGGCACCGAGGCGGGGCTATTCTCCGCTGCCGGCATCCCTACCGTCGTGTGCGGGCCCGGCGATATTGCCCAGGCTCACGCGCCAAATGAATACATTCTGCTCGACCAGATTACCGAGTGCGAAAACTTCATTGACTCGCTGATTGCACAGTTGAGTCGATGAGTAAGGGAATACAGGCCACCGAACAACAGGTGGCGATGGCGCGTAAGGCAGTCATCTCCAGTTCTATTGGTGCGGCCCTGGAATGGTTCGACATCATCGTTTATGCGACTTTCGCTACGACCATCGCCAAGGTTTTCTATCCTGAATCGGATCCGACTTTCGCACTGATCCTCACCTTTGCAACCTTCGCGATTTCCTACGTAATCCGCCCACTTGGAGGCATGGTGCTGGGAAGCTATGCGGATCGCAAGGGACGCAAGAAGGCGCTGACTCTGACCCTCGGGTTGATGATGCTCGGAACCTTGATCATGGCCGTTGCTCCTCCCTACGCTTCGGTGGGCGTCGCCGGCGCATTGATTATCCTGGTGTCCCGACTGATCCAGGGGTTCTCTGCCGGCGGTGAATTTGGAACCGCAACCGCATTCTTGATCGAAACGGCACCCCATAAGAAGGCCTACTACTCGTCCTGGCAGGTAGCCAGTCAGGGTGCTTCGATGATGCTCGCCTCCGCGTTCGGTTACTTCCTCACTACGGGCCTGAGCCCCGAGGCCCTAGAATCCTGGGGCTGGCGCGTGCCATTCTTCGTTGGCCTGCTGATCGGCCCGGTGGGCTTGTACATCCGAGCCAGGCTCGTGGAGACTGAAGAATTCGCCGCTGCGCAGAAAGAGAAATTCCCGCTGGGCACCCTGTTTAGGCAGCATTATGGGCGACTATTGGCCGGCGTTGCGGTCATTGGTGTCGCGACGATCTCTGTCTATCTGATCCTGTTTATGCCAACCTTTGCGGTGAATAACCTCGGCATTCCAGGTGACGCGGCGTTCTTGGGCGGAATTGCTGCTGGCGTCATCACGCTGTGCGGTGTGCCATTTGTGGGGCATCTGGCCGATCGCATCGGTCCAGCGAAGGTCATGACCTATGCGGCACTGGCGGCCTTTGTGCTGGCCTATCCGTTGTTCAAGCTAATGACCTCGACGCCAACCGTTGGGGTGATGGTCGTGGTGATTGCGATTCTTGGCATCATCATGTCCTTCTACTTCGGACCGCTGCCTGCACTGCTCTCCGGAATGTTCCCGGCCGCGATTCGTGGTTCTGGACTGTCAGTTGCCTACAACGTGGGCGTGACCCTGCTCGGAGGTATTGCTCCGCTGGTGCTTACCTGGTTGCTGAAGGTGACCGGTTCGCTGGATGCGCCGAGTATCTACTACATGGCGATCGCTGTGATTTCATTGGTGGGCTTGTTCTTCGTCCGCAAGAGATACGCTCAGCGCTAGAAGCAATCGAAAAAGTTTGGCCGCCGACTCAAAAGAGTCGGCGGCCAAACTTTTGTCCCTACGTGTGCTCTAGAGGGCGACAAGCAGCACAGCAGTCCAGTGGCACAGGAAGGCGATGATCGTGCAAGCGTGGAACAGTTCGTGGAAGCCGAAGATTGTCGGTAGTGGATTGGGGCGTTTGGTGGCATAGAAGACGGCCCCCACCGTATAGGCGAGCCCTCCGGCAAGGATCAGGATCATTACGGCCGGATTTGCTGACCAGAACGCTGGAAGCTGCATCAGGGCGCCCCAACCAAGGAGAATGTAAAGACTAACGCCAACCCAACGAGGTGCAGTGGGCCAAACGGTTTTGATGACGATACCGGCCAATGCGCCTGCCCAAATGATCGACAATACGATGATGGCCTGTTTGGCCGGAAGCGTCAGTGCGGCGACGGGCGTGTACGTTCCAGCGATTAGCAAGAAAATGTTGGCGTGATCTGCTCGCCGGAATAGGCCCATGACTTTATCGGTCCAGTTGCCCCGATGGTATAGAGCTGAGGTGCCGAACAGCAAGATGGAGCACAGGGCGAAAACTGCGCTGGTCCATTCGGCCAAATGACCGTTGGCCAAGACGATCAACACGAGATTCATGATGATGATCCCAGGCGTTGACCATGCGTGGATCAGTCCGCGCCAGCGGGTGCGTTCGGTGCCGATAGATGCGAATTTCTTCGGGGATCGAACTTCAGCGGTGGGGATCATGGGGTCGATGGCCATGGTAGTCCTTTACGTCGTACGCGGGGCGTAAACCCCAGTGTTCGCAGTCTACGGCAGGATGCTGGGTTCAGACTGTGTCTGAAACTCAGTGACAGGCAAAGAGAAACCCGTCCGGTACAAACTGAACTGGACGGGTTTCTCTTTGTAGCGCGTGGGAATAGAACCAGATAGTGCGGCTAAGCGCGCCGTTTGGTGATGAATCCCCAGATAACCAAAACGATCAATGCACCGCCGATGGCCAGGATCCAACTCCATAGAGAGAAGAATCCGCCCATGCCCTTATCGAAGATGAGGCTGCCAATCCAGCCGCCGAGCAATGCGCCAACGACACCTAGCAACAGGGTAGCGATCCATCCGCCACCCTGCTTGCCTGGCAGGATTGCTTTGGCAATAGCGCCAGCAATCAAGCCCAAAACTATCCATCCAATGAATCCCATGATTCGCTCCAATGGTCAGATTCTGTAGTGATCGGGTTTGACCACTTAGTCCAGACATTACATGGCATTGAGCTGGGGTTCTACCGGTAGCGCGGTGATTTTCGGGCTTTTCACAACTTAGATTCAAGTGAAACTTGAAGGTTCGCTGAATTTTTGCCTCTAAAGATCATCTGACATGGGGAGATGAGCAAGTCAAGGTTAAGTCAGTGTGAAATGGTTGACACAGGCGAGTGTCCCTCTTACGCTTGTTAAATCAGATTTTATCCAACCAAATAATCCTTAAGTCTGATATTAGGTTTGCGCACGACGGAGTGAATACATGAGTGAACTGGTCCCAGCCATCATCGTTATGGGTGTTTCGGGCAGCGGCAAGACGACCATTGGTCAGATGCTGGCAGACGAGTTGAATCGTCATTTCATTGACGGTGATAGCCTGCACCCTGAATCTAATAAGCAGAAAATGGCGACAGGCGAAGCATTAAACGATCAGGACCGCGAACCATGGTTGCGTGTCATTGGTCAGAAGCTCGCTGAAGGAACCAATCAGGGCGAACCATTGGTCATTGCGTGCTCCGCTTTGAAGCGCAGCTACCGCGATCTGATTCGTTCCCTGGAACCATCAACCATTTTTGTGCATCTGACCGGAGTGCCCACAGTTATTCGCGATCGAATGAATGCGCGCTCCCACGAGTACATGCCTTCCTCGCTGCTCGACAGCCAGTTGGCAACTTTGGAACTGCCGACCGCCGATGAAGCGGTACTCACCGCAGACATCTCTAATTCTCCTGAGGACATCGTGCGTCAACTTGTAGTTGACCTCGGAGTAGCGCACCTCGCATAAGCCACCTGCCAGAAATTGGCACGGATAAACATTGATCAAGGACGACAATGACAACTGAGCTCGAAATGAACTGGACGCTGGGCACGCCCGGTCTCCTCGCTCTGGCGGTAGCGGCGGTAGCCGTACTGCTGGTGCTAATTATCCGCTTCCGGATCCACGCATTTGTGGCTCTGGTACTGACCAGCTTGCTGACCGCAATCGCTGCAGGTATTCCTGCTGGATCGGTCATCACCACATTGACCAGTGGATTCGGCTCGACGCTGGCAAGCGTCGCGCTGCTCGTTGGTCTTGGTGCGATGCTCGGCCGAATGCTGGAAACCAGCGGTGGCGCAGAGGTAATGACCAACTGGCTGATTTCCAAGTTCGGTGAAAAGCGGGCACCGCTGGCGCTATCTGTGGCATCGCTGCTCTTCGGCTTCCCGATCTTCTTCGACGCTGGCCTAGTGGTCATGCTCCCGATCATCTTCACCGTGGCACGCCGTTTGGGCGGATCGGTATTGTTCTACGCGATCCCAGCGGCTACCGCATTCTCGGTCATGCACGTGTTCGTTCCACCGCATCCGGGTCCAGTGGCTGCATCGGGACTGCTCGAAGCAAATGTCGGCTTGGTTCTGGTCCTAGGTTTGCTAGTCGCCATTCCAACTTGGTTGTTCGCCGGACACCTGTTCGGTAAGTTTGTCGGTAAGAAGTTCGACATTCCGGTACCTAACATTCTGGATGCAGCATTGGGCAACGGCTCAAGCAAGAACGACTTCAAGTCCTCACCTTCTGTAGGCACTGTCTTCAGCCTACTGTTGCTGCCACTGTTGCTGATCTTCATGAACACTGGTCTGAACATGCTCGGCAGTGCCGGCGTGGTGGATCCCAAGGCATCATGGGTCACCTGGTTGCGCTTGTTCGGTGAAACCCCGGTAGCACTTCTGATTACCGTTCTGCTCGGTATGGTCCTGCTCGGCTTCCGTAAGGGCAAGGATAAGACCCTGATCGAAACCGTAGTGGATTCGGCACTGGGCCCAGTATGTTCGATCATTTTGATTACCGGCGCCGGTGGCATGTTCGGTGGCGTATTGCGTGCCAGCGGTATCGGCGACGCCATTGCTGATTCGCTGCAATCGGTCGGTATGCCGCTGATTATCGCCGGCTTCCTGATCGCTGCCGTGGTGCGTTTGGCTCAGGGTTCGGCCACCGTAGCATTGACCACCGCAGCTGCGATTGTTCAGCCGGCAGTATTGGCTGACGGCTCATTGACTGCTTTCCAGGTGGCCACCATGGTTCTGGCGCTCGCTGCCGGTTCGGTGTTCGCCGGCCACGTCAACGACTCCGGCTTCTGGCTAGTCTCGCGCTTCTTGCAGATGGATGTCTCGACGACCCTGCGCGTATGGACCGTTGGCCAGGCTCTAGTTTCCGTTGTCGGTTTCGTCTTCGTGATGGTGCTTTACGGCATCGCAACAGCGCTGGCCTAAGACGCTAGTTCTCAGCTAAAAAATCCGCTGGTTCCAACGAATACTCGTCGGAACCAGCGGATTTTTTTAGTTGATCCGAAAGTCTAAGGTGGACTGCCTTTTTTAGCGGGCATCCTTCGCTGGATCGACAAATAAGCGCGGCTGGCCTTCCCAGAGGCTACAGATTTCGTTGTGGGTACGGCGCATGATGCTTTCCATATTTTTACGTGCGCTGGCCGAATCAGAATTGGAGATGGCGTCGGCTACCGACTGGTGCCAAAGCAAGGCTTCTTCGTGGGGACGTTCTGGCATGAGCCCCAGCTCGGTTCGGCCTCGGAGGATCGCGCCGATGGGAGTTGAAAGGTTCGCAAACATTTCATTGCCAGAGGCGGCCAGAACTAGGGCGTGGAATCGAATGTCCAATTCCAGGAATCGGTGGAGGTCGCCTTGGCGGCCATAGTGGTTCATCTGCGCAGAAATCATCATCAGTTCTTTGCGCATTGCTTCCGGTGCAACTTCGGCAGCGAGTTCGGCGGCCATGGGTTCAACGGAGATGCGAAGTTCGGTCAGTGATCGTAGTTGGGTTCCCTTTTGATCGCTGGCCAGGCGCCAGCGAATGACAAGATCGTCATAGGGGTTCCAACTTTCAGCCCCTAATACTCGAATGCCCACACGTTTGGTGCTGGTCACCAAGCCTGACTGTGCGAGTACGCGAACAGCTTCTCGGATGACCGAACGGGATACCTGTAGCTGTTGCTCGAGATCGGCGGCCAGGATAATCGAGCCGCGGGGGATTTGTCCGCTCACGATGCGGGAGCCGAGATGCTCAACCACATGAGCGTGCAGACTAGTTGCCATAGACATAGTTTAGCCAACGACTAGGAACATATAGGGTTGCGCCCACCGAATACTCAGAATAAATATGTTTTAACTTCGGTAGTCCACTGGGAAACCATGTACTCGGCCTAGTAGGATAAGAAGGTCACGTGGTCGTGATTCAAGGGCCACGATTTGTGGTCTTTGCTAACGGCACACCTCCCGGTAATTGATGGAGACTTATTTTTATGCCTGCACAGATTGGTGTCACAGGTCTGGCCGTGATGGGCGCAAACCTCGCCCGTAACTTCGCCCGCAACGGATACACTGTCGCCCTGCACAACCGTTCGGTCGCAAAGACTGACGCGCTGCTTGAAGCGCACGGCGATGAAGGCGACTTCATTCGCACCGAAAGCCTCGAAGAGCTGGTTGCAAACCTTGAAACCCCACGTCGAGTTCTGATTATGGTCAAGGCTGGCGGACCAGTAGATTCCGTCATCGACCAGCTGGTCCCGCTGCTTGATGAAGGTGACATCGTCATTGATGCAGGCAACTCGCACTACACCGACACCCGCCGTCGCGAAGCAGCCCTGAACGAAAAGGGCCTGCACTTCGTGGGCGTTGGCGTTTCCGGTGGCGAAGAGGGCGCACTGCTCGGCCCATCGATCATGCCAGGTGGCTCGGCTGAGTCCTACAAGGCTTTGGGCCCGATGCTGGAAAAGATTTCCGCTAAGGCTGACGACGGAGCTCCTTGCTGCGCCTGGATCTCAACCGATGGTGCCGGCCATTTCGTAAAGATGGTTCACAATGGCATCGAATACGCTGACATGCAGGTCATCGGTGAAGCTTATGATCTGATGCGTAGCGCTGCAGGTATTGAACCAGCCGCGCAGGCAGAGATCTTCAGCGAGTGGAACCAGGGTGAGCTCTCCAGCTTCCTGATCGAAATCACCGCAGAAGTACTGGGTCACACCGACGCTGCCACCGGCAAGCCACTGATCGATGTCATTCAGGATTCGGCTGGACAGAAGGGCACCGGCCGTTGGACCGTGCAGTCCGGTCTGGACATGGGTTCGCCAGTTTCGGCTATTGCTGAATCGGTCTTCGCTCGTTCACTGTCCTCCCAGCGCGATATCCGCGCTGTGGGCCAGAAGGTCCTTGCTGCAGACACCACCGAGGTCACCCTCCCAGAGAACTTCGTCGAAGATGTGCGCCAGGCACTGTTCGCTTCGAAGCTGGTTTCTTACGCGCAGGGCCTTGACATGCTCACTTCCGCAGCCGGTGAATACAACTGGGAGCTGAAGCTCGATGAGATTGCTGGTCTGTGGCGCGAAGGTTGCATCATCCGTGCGGCCTTGCTCAAGGACATCACCGCTGCGTACTCCGCTAACGAGAAGCCTGTCAACCTGCTGTTTGCCCCAGCCTTCGCTGAAGCGATTGCCAAGGCAGTTCCAGCGTGGCGTCGCGTTGTCTCTGTAGCTGTTCAGCTGGGCATTCCAGCACCAGTCTTCTCCTCCTCGCTGGCTTACTACGATGGCCTGCGTCGCGACCGCTTGCCAGCTGCCCTGACTCAGGGTCTGCGCGATTTCTTCGGTGCGCACACTTACCGCCGCACCGACAAGGAAGGCACCTTCCACACCTTGTGGAGCGGCGACCGTTCCGAGATCGTAGCAGAAGACACCCACTAGAGTCTTCGCAGCCTAAACCGGCTTTCTTTCCAAGGAATTCCTTGGAAAGAAAGCCGGTTTTTGCTTTATGTAGCTCGCGGCTCCAAAACAGGTTGTCCCTGGATTTGCCGCTCAGGTTCTCCTGCAATTAGATATCGCTACGACGGGGGAGCTGCGGGCCTTGATATGGTGCCGGGCTGGTAGCGCCCATACCACCAAGGCACCGAACGGCGACTGCCCAGGACTTTTAGCCGGATTGGGCGGCAGCAAGAAAGTCCGCAACGGTGTTCCGAGCGCTAGGTAAAGCCTAGCTATTCAGATGGCTGTCATGATGGTGAGCTTGATTTTCCCAAGCATGATACGGGGCAACCGAGTTCAGAATTCTTATCCCTAAGTGGCCTAGAGCTATCTTTCGCTGATTACCAGCGTTTTAGCGTCCTCTAACAATGTACGGGCCTGTTCAGGGGCGATTCGAACGAGCGCAAAGGCAGCGACCACAAGACCGGTGACCGTAGACGCCAAGCGCTGTTGGACGGCCGGCTCTAGAGCACTGCGCGTTGCTTGGATGCCACGGCTAAAAGCTGCCTCCAACTCTTCCCGATATGCCTGAATCACCGTAGCTACATGCGAGTCGGCGGATAAAGGTGAATTCGCGGTATTGATCAGCAGACATCCGTTGCTGGTTGGCAGTGCATCTGGTTGGCTGAAAACGGATATCAGCCCGTCGAGGTACTCGATAAGTGCGGAATGCTCTACTTCATCGGCGGTCAGTGGCTGCAGCCGTGGACGGACGATTTCATCGAGGTAGCTTTGGACCGCTGCATCGAAGAGGCCGCGTTTGGACCCGAAAGAGTTGTAGATGCTGGAACGGCTCAACCCAGTAGCTTCTTCAAGGTCGGGAATGGAGGCGGCTTCAAACCCCTTGGACCAAAACAGCGAACGTGCTTTCTTAATGACAGCACCACTGTCGAAGGCTAGTGTTCTTGCCATCACATACCCTTTCTACTTTCGGAAACGACCATTACAGTATATATTGAAATGGACGTTACAGAATACTTGTTTCTCAAAACTCTCAGGAGCAGTTCCTCATGATCATCACCGCATTAGTGCTTGCCGCCGTAGCCGCTCTGCTTCACGTGTACATCTTCTGCATGGAATCGCTGTGGTGGACCACCTCCAAGGTGCGAGCAACCTTTGGAGCCACCGAGACCGAAGCTGAAGCCACAAAGGAAATGGCCTTCAACCAGGGGTTCTACAACCTGTTCCTCGCCGTGGCCACTTTCGCAGGCATCATCTTCCACATGGCTGGTCAGTTGACCATCGGCACAACCCTTGTGTTCACCGGAACCGGATCAATGCTACTGGCAGCTGTAGTCCTGATTACTTCTAGCCCATCCAAAGCGGCAGCAGCAATCAAACAAGGCGTCTTCCCCCTGCTCGCAGTAATCGCGCTGATCATTGGCGTAGCACTCTAGATTTTCAATCCCGAAAAATTCGATTACGGAAAGGTACTCAACTTCATGAGCGAAACCACCAGCACCCAGATCCACCTCGCTAGCCGCCCAACCGGATGGCCAACCGATGAAAACTTCACCGTCGAGCACGTAGAACTCGCAGAGCTGAAGGCCGGCGAAGTTCGAGTGCGCAACGAATTCATTTCTGTTGACCCATACATGCGCGGACGAATGAACGACACCCGCTCCTACGTCAAGCCATTCCAGATCGGCGAACAGATCTCCGGTGGCGCGGTAGGTCGCGTCGTTGCCTCAGAGGACACCTCGCTTCCCGTAGGCACGCTGGTCTTGCACCAGCTTGGCTGGTCCGACCTGACCCAGGACGCAGCGGCCAACTTCAAGGAAATCCCCGACCTGCCAGGTGTTCCAAGCTCACTGCGCCTGCATATCCTAGGCATGACTGGGCTCACCGCTTACGTAGGCCTCAAAGCAATTGCGGGTCTAGTTGAGGGTGAAACCGTGTTCATTTCCGGTGCAGCCGGCGCTGTTGGCACTGCAGCAGGACAGATCGCCAAGCTCATGGGTGCCAAGCGCGTTATTGGCTCCGCAGGTAGCGCAGAAAAGGTTGAACTGCTGACCAGCAAGTACGGCTACGATGCAGCCTTCAACTACAAGGACGGAGACGTACGTGGACAGCTGGCGGCAGCTGCCCCCGAAGGAATTGACGTCTTCTTCGACAACGTCGGTGGCGACCATCTTGAAGCAGCCCTGGCAGCTTTCAATGACGGCGGCCGTGCAGCCCTATGTGGTGCCATCGCCAGCTACAACACCACGGAGCCAACCCCAGGCCCAGAGAACATGGCCAATTTGATCACCCGTGGCCTGAAGCTGCAGGGCTTCACCCTTTCGAGCTACCTGAACTATGGTGAAGAATTCTCGGCGCTAATGGGACAGTGGTTCGCTGAAGGCAAGGTCGCCTACGACGAGACCGTCGTTGACGGCATCGAGAATACCGTGCAGGCCTTCTTGGACATGATGGGTGGCGCCAACACCGGCAAGATGCTGGTTCGCATCTAGCAGGCAAGTCGCCATAAACGCCACATCGCGGGGATATCCAGACTTCGCTGGATGGCCCCGCGATTCGTTACATCTGGCATGCTGCCAGCAGGCACATTCTCAGCGGCGCGCGGGCAGGCGCACCATGCGTGCGTCAGTAATCAGCGGAGCCGCCGGGTCCTGAACAGCCTGGCCATCAAATTCGAAACCGTTGCGCTGGTAGAAGGCAATAGCCCGAGGGTTCTGTTCGGCCACCCACAAGAACGCGGGTTGATCGCCGAGTGCTGCATCCATTAATGCTTGGCCTGCACCAGACCCATGATGATCATGGTGTAGATACAGGTTGTAGAGCTCTCGTTCGATTCCCGCGGGTACATCAACAGCATCTTTGGTCCACGGCGCAGCAAAAGAGAAGCCAATCATCTCCCCGTCTTCATTGAAGGCAAGAGCAACATGGAAATTGGGATTCGGGTCGGACAAAATCCGTTGCCACGTGCTCACTCGCTGTTGAGAATGTTCTGCGTTGAAAAATCCTTCCGGTAACAGCTGCGTATAGGTCTGTTTCCAGCATTCAACGTGTAGGGCCGCAAGCTCGACCGCGTCTTCGAGTATCGGTTTCCTCAGGGTAAAGCTCATCTGCTACCTCCAACGTACTCGTTCAAATGAATTCCGGTGAGCGTGTCTGACTTTGCCAGCTGCGCAGGTGTGCCTTCAAAAACTATCTGACCTCCTTCGTGGCCGGCGCCCGGTCCTAGATCAATGACCCAGTCGGCATGTGCAACCACCGCCAAGTGGTGTTCAATGACAATGACAGTGTTGCCCTCGTTGACCATTTCATCGAGTAAGCCCAACAAGTTCTGGACATCGGCCATATGCAGACCGGTTGTTGGTTCATCAAGTACGTAGGTGCCAGAGCCCTTGCCCAGGTTAATGGCCAGCTTGATACGTTGGCGCTCGCCGCCCGATAGAGTGCTCAGTCGCTGCCCCAGCTTGAGGTAGCCAAGCCCCACCTGATTGAGCCGGGTCAACATCGCTTTGGCCTTGGGGATCTTCAATTGCTCCAGGGCCTGCTCCATACTTAAGTCCAGCACCTCGCTGATGTTCAGGCCATATAAGCGGTAGTTCAAGACCTCTGCGGTAAAACGCGTCCCTTCACACACCTCGCAGGGCAGGGCCACGCCGGCCATGGAAACCAAGTCTGTATAGGTGAAGCCAACGCCCTTGCAGTTGGGACAAGCACCTTCGGAATTTGCGCTGAACAACGCTGGCTTGACCGAGTTGGCTTTGGCAAAAGCCGCACGGATTGGATCCATGATCCCCGTGTAGGTTGCTGGGTTGGAACGACGCGAACCACGAATTGCGCTCTGATCAACGACTGCTACGTCTTCGAGCTTGGAAATTGTGGAGTGGATTAATGTTGACTTGCCGGAGCCGGCAACTCCCGTAACAGCGCAGAGCACACCCGTGGGAATATCAACGTTCACGTTCTTCAGATTGTGCATTGAAGCACCGCGAATTTCCAAGGCACCACTCGGGGTGCGGGGCACTGGCCTGAGTGGCACTCTCGTAGAGAAGTGCTGGCCGGTTAGCGAATCGCTAGCTAATAGCCCGGGTACATCGCCGCTATAGCACAACGTTCCTCCGTGCGTGCCGGCGCCCGGGCCAAGATCCACTACATGGTCAGCGATCCTGATGACCTCAGGCTTATGTTCAACGACCAGGACGGTATTTCCCTTGTCGCGCAGGTTCGACAGAAGCCCATTCATCCGTTGGATATCGTGGGGGTGTAACCCCACTGTGGGTTCATCAAAAACGTAGGTGACGTCCGAGAGCGCACTACCAAGGTGTCGAATCATTTTGACGCGCTGGGCCTCCCCACCGGATAACGTGCCGGAGGGCCGGTCAAGGGAAAGATAGCCCAGGCCTAAATCGACCATGGAGGTCAAGATGGCATGGAGATTCGCCATTAGTGGAGCCGCTTCGGCAATCTGAATCTTTGCCAGCTCATCAGCGAGTTCCGAAACTTGCAGGGCAGTCATATCGGCGATGCCGAAGCCATTGATTTTTGAGGCACGAGCTTTTTCGCTCAAACGCGAGCCATTGCAGGCAGAGCACGGGGCCGTCGTCGAAATGCGATCGATCCACTCACGGATATGAGCCTGTTTGATTTCACGGCCGGAAAGAATGTAGTTGGACTTGATGCGAGTGATCAGGCCGGAATAGCTCATATTCGCGCCGTTGAGCTTAACCTTGCCATCCTCGGCATACAGCAACCGATCGAGCATCTCTTTTGGCAGGTCCTTGAGCTTCACATCAAGATCCACCTGAGTACCCGCGGTCAGCGTTTGCCACAACCAAGCGCCCGGAGCGAAGTTGGGAGCTTTGATCGCACCTTCGTTCAGGGTCGTGTCCCAATCGAGGAGCTCGTCGAGATCAATGCTGACCTCCGTGCCGAACCCTTCGCAGTCCGGGCATGCGCCTTGACCGAGATTAAAGGAATAGGCTCCCGCGCCACCTGCACTGGGATTCGAATACCGGGAGAATAGTACGCGCAAGAGTGAATATGCGTCGGTAGCAGTGCCGACGGTTGATCTCGAGTTTGATCCCATGCGTTCCTGATCAACAACGATTGCGGCTGACAGGTTTTCCAGGACCTCTACATCCGGGCGTGGCATCGATGGCATGAAAGTTTGAACGAAGGATGTATAAGTTTCGTTGATCAAGCGTTGCGACTCCGCGGCAATCGTTCCAAAGACCAAGGATGACTTTCCGGATCCTGAAACACCGGTGAAGGCCGTGATACGACGTTTTGGAATATCAACGTCAATTCCTTTGAGGTTGTTTTCCCTCGCTTGGCGGACTCGGATCATGTCATGGACGTCTGCGGGATGCTGGTTCATATCGCCAACTTTACTAACTGCTTGGCATAACAGTCACTGTGGGATCGGTGATGCGTTGATGTCCTCCATGGCAGCCCAAGAACCTGGCTGCAGGCGTCGTCAGCGCTCGCCGGAACTACGGCGAAGGGGCAGGAACCAAGGCAATTTTTGATGATTCGCTTCATTCTGCAAATTTCCCTGAGAGGAAGTTTTGGTGCAGTTCTTCTGCGGGCCCATTGACCCACGATGAATAATCGAATTATATGAAGGTTGGCTGAAGATCCGGCGGTGAATCTTCGAAATTGGAAGTAATCTTGGCAATCTCAAGAAATTCACACTATTTCTGTGATGGCAGATATCGCACTATCATTATCGAGATGTGTGCGCTGACACACTAATGACTATCGACCTAACGCTGTGATCCCGAACTATCAAAAGGACCTTCATGAAGCTGCTGAAATCTATTCCTTTGCTTGGCTGGGTGCTTGTCGCCATCATTTTAGGCGTCTTATTGGGCCCCGTCATGCCGGTATGGTTGGGAAGCTTGTTCCTTACCTACAATTCGATTTTCTCGGGCTTCCTGAGCTTCGTTGTACCGCTGATTATCTTTGGCCTGGTTGCACCCGCTATTGCTGAGCTTGGAAAAGGCGCAGGCAAGTGGCTCGGCATCACTGCCGTTATCGCCTATGGTTCTACCCTCTTCGCAGGCCTTCTTGCGTACTTTGTGAGTCGCTGGCTATTCACCCAGACGCTTTCCGGTGGCGGGCTGGAAGCCATCGGTGAAGGCGAAGGCTCAGGATTCAAGGCATTTGTCTCCCTTGTTTCCAGCGCGGGGGATTCGGCGACTGAAATTGTCCTGCCTCCAGCTCTAGACGTTATGACCGCACTGGTCTTGGCGTTCATTCTGGGCCTGGGCATGACGGCGTTCCGCTCCAAAGTGCTCTTCCGAGGTGTGGTTGAGTTCCGAACCATCGTTGAGCTCGTGATTCGCCGCGTTGTAGTGCCGGCACTGCCACTGTTCATCTTCGGTATTTTCCTGGACCTTTCGGCCAGCGGCAGCGCGATCACCGTGGTCACCAAGTTCCTGCTGGTTGCCGTAGTGTCCTTCGCCCTGACCCTCGTGGTCCTACTGGTCCAGTACTCGATTGCCGGCGCGATGAACAAACGCAATCCGCTGACCGCGTTGTGGGGCATGCGCGATGCCTACTTCACCGCTCTGGGCACCTCGTCTTCGGCAGCGACCATTCCGGTCACGTTGGCTTCGGCCAAGAAGAACGGCGTCTCCGATGCTGTGGCCGGATTCGTTATTCCACTCTGCGCGACCATTCACCTTTCGGGCTCGATGGTGAAGATCACCTGCTTCTCCATCGCAGTTCTCCTGCTCACCGGCGGGGATGTCAACTTCGGATCTTACTTCCCGTTCATCCTCATGCTCGGTGTCATGATGATTGCCGCTCCGGGCGTTCCTGGCGGCGCTATCGCAGCGGCCGCTGGACTGCTGGGACAGATGCTCGGCTTCGGCGAGGTGGAGGTTGGACTCATGTTCGCCGCCTACATCGCACTTGATAGCTTCGGTACCGCAACCAACGTGACCGGTGATGGCGCAGTGGCGATGATTATGCAGAAGCTGACCAAGGGCAAGCTGGGCGTACAGCCACAGAGCGAGGACGACGAAGTAGTCGAACTAGCTGATGGCAGCCAGAGCGCAGCTCATCGCCTCGGCGAGTAAAGCCTCGAAACACTAATGGCCGATGTTCCCGCGAGGGAACATCGGCCATTCGTCTTGCATGGGCCTAAATCAGATCCACATTGCAGGATCGATATATTCTGCCGGGTCGACGGCTGGCTTGCGCTCTTCAGGCTTGCGCGGGCGATTTTGTGCAGGAATACCTGTCACGATGGATCCTTCTGGTGCGTCCTTGACCACCACGGCGTTAGCGCCGATGGCTGAGTCTGCACCGATCACGATGGGACCTAGCACCTTGGCACCGGCGCCGATGACTACTCGGTCGCCAATGGTTGGATGACGCTTGACCTTGGCCAACGAGCGCCCACCAAGGGTGACACCGTGGTACAGCATGACATCCTCACCGATTTCCGCAGTCTCGCCAATAACGATGCCCATGCCGTGGTCGATGAAGAAGCGGCGTCCGATGGTGGCGCCGGGGTGGATCTCAATTCCCGTCAGAGCCCGCGCTGCCTGAGAAATCAGCCGTGCCGCTCCCTTAGAAGAAGGGTTCTGCCACAACTTGTGGGCCAAGCGGTGAGCCCAAATAGCGTGCAACCCTGAATACACGAAAAAGTTTTCGGTATCGCTGCGTGCCGCAGGGTCATGCTGTCGAGCTGTGGCCAGGTCTTCACGCAGCCGGGAGAAAAAACTCATGAATACTACCTTAGGGGTTGCGGTTCGCTGTCGTGGAATCCGAAGACGTCACACAGCAAATCGGCACGAGCCGCACCGATTTAGGTCTCTATTAGACCCAACGGTGGCTCGCGCCGATTTATTCTAGTTTGCCGAAACTTATTTAGCCGCGGATGTCATCGAACAGCAGGGTGGAGATGTAGCGCTCACCGAAGTCAGGAATGATGGCAACAATCTGCTTGCCTGCGTTCTCTTCGCGGGCCGCGATCTGCAATGCGCCCCACACAGCGGCACCAGCCGAGATACCGCCCAGGATGCCTTCCTTGACACCCAGCGCGCGTGCGGTGGACACCGAGTCTTCAATGCTGGCATCAAGGACTTCGTCGTAGAGCTCGGTATCGAGAACCTCAGGGATGAAGTTTGCGCCCAGACCCTGAATCTTGTGCGGGCCTGGCTTGCCACCGTTGAGGATTGGGGAATCCTTTGGCTCAACAGCAACAATCTTCAGGTTAGGATTCTTTTCCTTCAGGTAGCGGCCGGCGCCGGTGATGGTGCCACCAGTACCAATGCCAGCGACGAAGATATCAACCTTGCCCTCGGTGTCGTCCCAGATCTCCGGGCCGGTGGTATCCGAGTGAACCTGTGGGTTGGCGGTGTTCGCGAACTGCTGTGCCCACACGGCGTTTTCAGAAGTGGCCACGATTTCCTTGGCCTTTTCCACCGCACCGCGCATGCCATCGGCACCTGGGGTCAGAACAATTTCGGCGCCAAAGGCACGCAGCATGACGCGACGTTCGGTGGACATGGTCTCAGGCATGGTCAAGATGACTTTGTAACCGCGGGCGGCACCGACCATGGCAAGGGCAATACCGGTGTTGCCGGAAGTTCCTTCAACGATGGTGCCACCTGGCTTCAGCGCGCCGGACTTCTCGGCGGCGTCAACGATAGCTACACCGATGCGATCCTTGACCGAGTTAGCTGGGTTGTAAAATTCCAGCTTCACGGCAACGTTGCCGGCCAGGCCTTCATCAAGTCGGTTCAGCTTCACCAATGGGGTGCGGCCGATCACTTCGGTGACGTTGTTGTAAATCTTGCCCATGTTCTATGCAGTCCTTACGTGACTCATTGCGGCCGCGATTGCTGGCGGCGAGTTACTGGCAGGTGTCCGGCTCAATAGCGCGGAGACCTTGGAGGTTCATATCCAACCCTAGTAGGCGATTAGGCAACCTAAGCTTCGTTTAGCCACTGAGCGTAATATTTCCGTACTTTTGCGAGTTTCGGGTCAATAATCACGCGACAATATCCGACATCTTGGTTCGCAGAGTAATAATCCTGATGTATTTGCTCTGCAGGGTAGAAATCTTTGGACTCTTCTATGGTCGTGACGATCGGATTAGGGTATAGAGGCGCAAACTTGTCTATCGCCGCATTAAATTGCTGGCGCTGTCGCTCGTCGAGTGGGAACATTGCCGATCGGTATTGGGTGCCCACGTCATAGCCCTGACGGTTGAGTGTCGTTGGGTCGTGAACGGTAAAGAACATATCCAAGATGACTTCAGCCGGCACGATCTGAGGATCAAAGATGACGGCAACGCCCTCGGCATGTCCGGTCGTTCCGCTGCAGACCTGTCGATAGTCAGGATCACTGGTGTGCCCACCGATATATCCGGAGATTACGGCGTGGACTCCGCGTGTGCGCTGATAGACCGCATCCAAACACCAGAAGCAACCGCCGGCCACGACGAAGGTTGTCAGCTCGGTATCGTCAAGCTGTAGTGATGGACTGAATTGATGTGGAGATTGAAGGCTGAGAATACTCACATAGTTCCTAACGCTGCGGCGTTGCATTCTGTTCCAACCATGTTGGCAACGCGTAGGGTGGTTGATATGCAGAGCAAGGCAAATAACTCGCAAGAACCGGGGACGAAGAACGAAAACCCGGACGCCGCTGCGCTAAAGCCCGTTACCGACGAAGAAGTGAAGCAGCCCGAGGAGGCAACCTCCCCGACTCTTACGACTTTAGGCAACGTCCTTGAAGCAGTGGAAGAGCTTTGGCCACATTCCCTGGCCGAGGACTGGGACGCCGTAGGGCTGGTTACCGGGCGCACAGGCCAGGCAGTCTCCAAGGTTGTCATGGCAGTGGACCCAACGCTGGAGGTGATTGAAGATGCGATCGAGCGTGGGGCCGATCTGCTGATCACTCACCACCCGTTGCTCTTACGTGGCGTAACCCAGGTCGCCGGCACCAGCTTCAAGGGCGAAGCCATCCATCGGCTCATCGAGACCGGGACCGCATTGCTGACCGCGCACACAAACGCGGATAGCGCCATCGGGGGAGTCAACGACGCGCTAGCCGATGCCTTTGGGCTCAAAGACTGTGTGCCACTCGTTGATTCAAAGGATGGTCTGCCTGAAGAAGGTCTGGGCCGGGTGGGCTTCTTGGAGAAGCCGATGAAGCTTGAAGATTTTGCAGAACGTGTCTATACCGTGCTGCCTGCTGTCGCTGGAGGTGTTCGTGTAGCAGGAGACCGTACCGGGATCATCCGAAAAGTCGCGTTGTGCGGCGGAGCCGGTGATTCACTCTTTGATGCAGTGCGTTCGCACCAAGCCGACGTATACGTCACCGCAGATTTGCGCCACCACCCGGCGAGCGAAGCACGTGAAGCGGCCATCGGAGGATTCCCATACCTTATTGACGTCTCACACTTTGCCTCGGAATGGGTGTGGCTATCATCTGGAGCTCGTGCTTTGGCCAACGTACTCAATGATTTGGGGCATGCCGTGGAGATTGAAATTTCACAGGTGAACAGTGATCCTTGGGACTTTGTCCTCACCCCATAGCTGCGCCTCGAGGCCTACGATCTCTTTACCGTAAATATAGCCTCGGGAGACCTTCCTGGATTCATTTCTGGGAGGGTCTCTCTTTGTTTTACTTGAACGTTGTAGTTTTATAACGTTTCTGCAACGACTTGAATGTTGAAGCCTAAACCGTCTGTGCAGCGTGATTATGTGGAGGCCTACGATTAACTTTCTTTGGGGGAAAAATGGCCGAGGCAGGATCCGATTTTGGGCGCGCGACAACTGGGGGATTTCAGGGTTTTTGTCCGGAATGCGGGGCCGTAGGTCCGATTGTCAGCAATGAGTCTGATGCTGAGGATTTTGAATACGCACATCGTGCATTGCATGAGGATTGTTAGCGTAAGCTACCAACTGATCGATACGCCAACAAGTGGCCATTGGTCGGAAGGTTAGTGGGCGTAGCGACCCGACGCGTGACTGATGTTGCCACATGCTTTACTGACACAGCATTATTAGTTGTTGGGCGAACTACAAAGCTGGGCTGGGACATGTTGCATCATCTGGAAATTTGGGTTGACGATATAACCATCAGTACTGCGTCATTGGGTTGGCTACTAACTCGCCTGGGCTATCGCGTTCAGTCGCAATGGGCAGACGGTATTAGTTATCAGTACGAAAACCATTACATCGTTTTGGAATCAGGGCCGGATGTTCGCCATGAGCCTCACGAGCGGCGAGCACCGGGGATGAACCATATCGCTTTTGCCTTGTCTAGCACCCAGCAAGTTGAAGAGGTGGCGGCAGAGGCGTCGAAGCATGGATTTACCTTGATGTTCAAAGAGCGTCATCCATATGCTGGCGGTCCCGATCACTACGCGGCCTATCTAGAAGATATAGCGGGCTTTGAAGTTGAACTCGTCGCAGTGACGGCTTCGGGGAGTAAATAACCCATCACGGGTGAGAATCCGGAAGCGTTCTTCCCAATTCTCACCCGTAGTAGACTATTCGATTTGTTTGCTACTGGAGCTTCTAGTTCAGTTTATGTAGTTGAAGGTGCTGAGATCTTTGCCTGTACTTTCATTTCTCCATTACTGGCTGTTGCTACTCTGTCGCGCCCTTGCATCTTGTTGCCAGACGCGTTGACACTGGTTTGTAGCCTCCGCACGGTGGTGCTCAGAGTTTCACCCGCGTCAAGTGCGTCGAAACTGAAACCTGGCCCTTCGAGATTACTCAGTCGCACGTTTCCCGTGTTGGAGACCATCACCTCGTAAATCACCCAGTCGCCGGCGTGATCGGATGAATTTGTGGCCGGAGCTGACTCGGTGGGTTCTGAGGTAGTGACGGTGAAACTTGGCTGGCGATCTACTAGATCAACCTCTTCACCGGTGATGGTGTACTGGTCCACGATGGTGTTGTTTCCGATCCGCCCCGACGTCCACTTAGTTTGCGGAACGAAATAGCCGTTGGCTAGATCTTGGGCTGTTACTTCATGTCGCGGTGTTGCGCAGGTGTATGTGGCGCCAGCAGCCAAGTTCGAATAACGGCAGTTTCCTACAGGACTTGGTTCCCCGACAGGTTTGGCGGCAAATGGTGTGAAGTTGCCTTCGGTGGGGACAATCCACTGAGCAATGTTTCCTGTACTCTCGACGCGGAAACTGTAGGGCACTTTCTCACCGACTACGTACGGATGCGTCGCCACGTCACGAGCGGTGTCGGTGCGCTGTCCTGAAACTTTAATGCCGGTGGTCTCCGCTCCGGAGATCTGAGCTGATACCGTAGCCTGCGAGGTTTTCCCGGAACTGTTGGTGAACTGAAGCTGAAGGGTTTGGTTTCCGTTAGCAACCGAAGAAACTGTGACCGGCAGATTGATCGTTGCGCTGGCGCCGGCGGCAAGGTTGGTCACTTCTTGCGGTGCTGCGCTGAACAAAGTCGAGGTGCCAACGGAGATGCTACCCGAAATGGCTTGCTCTTCTTGATTTGTCAGGGTGACTGGCAGATCGATAGTAGTGCCGGGATTAGCGGTAAAAGTTTTCGCTGTCATTGGGGCGCACACATAGTTCAGCCAGTCTTCGTCGAAGCTGGCGAATTGCATGGCATCGGTGTAATTGGCTTCGTAGAATACCCCGAACTTGCCCTGGTCCAGTGCGTCGGCAACAGAGTAGGCGGAGAAGCCTCGGCGTATGGTGCGCAAGCCCGGCCAAGTTTTGCCATCGTCACAAGAAACACGAGCCGAAACGTTTGACCGAGAGGTCTGTGAATTCGCGCCGGTATATAGCAGCTTCTTGGCCTGCGCGCTGTTGGCAGCAGCAGTGGGGAACAACTGAGTGATGTGCGCGTTATTGGTAGGGTCGGGCAAATTCTTATCTTGGGTGACGGCTGAGTAGCTGTGTCCTCCATCGGTGGATATCGCGACTTTGCGATAACCGCCACCGGAATTGTCGCGAGAATTGAGCATGAGCCGACCGTCTGAAAGCTCTACGACCTTGTTCTCGTCCATGGCTGAACCGGTGAATTCACCACGCTGCCACGTCGCACCATGATCATCCGAATATACCGAGAACGCTTGAATGGCTCGTGTGCCGTCAGGTTGCATGACGTCACCGGCGTACTGCTGGACGAGGCGTCCGGCGTACTCACCGCGGGTGATTTGGATGCCCTTGCCGGAGGTGGCAAAGGTTGAACGTACAGCGCCAGGAACCGCGCTGGCTCCAGGTTTGACCACATCGGTGATCATTCTGGGTTGGCTCCACGTTGTTCCATCATCGGAGGACTCAACAACGGCTGCGCTGAGGACTTGCCGATTTGCATCGTCATTGCCCCAGGTGCTGCCGGTAAAACCTTGGTCTTTGGAGAAGACGAAGAACGCGAAGGTCTTGCCACTTTCGTCATCGACGACATAGCTGGGGTCGGAATATCCATACTTTCTCTGCTCTGTGGAACCGGTAAATCCCGCCGCCACGGTGGTGACCGGACCCCAGGTTGCGCCATTGTCCGTGCTTTTGCGTTGCACGATGCTGTTGGGATTGGGAGCATCGCCTGCGCTTCCTGGGCGGTCGTCCCACGCGGCTAGGACAACTCCGTCCCCTAAATGGGCAAGTGCTGGAATGCGGTAAAAGAAATTTTGGCCCGTTCGGTCTGTGCCGAGATTCATTTCATTGAATGTGCCGGGTGGCGCGGTGGGATCTGCTTCTTCAAGGCTCGTGGCTGCCAAGGCACTTGATGCGCCGAAGGCGGGTAAGACCAGGGTGAGCGTTAGCGCTGCAGCCAAGAATTTTCTGTGCTCGTGCCGAGAATGACTTCGCATGGGCTGGTTCCTCGCAGGGGTTGAGTTCCTGATAAGTGAAAGGACGTATGACGTAGGACGTCATACGCGAAGCCTATGTGAATTGGGTCACCAATAGAAGGGGGTGGTTTGTTCTTTTGAAAAAAGTCGATGATGTTGAGGGGGTTCCTGAGCTATTTTGCTGTGGTGAACTGGTGGTCCTCTGGGAGCAAGATATTCAGCGCTCGACCCTTTTTGTCTTCAACAAGAGTTGCCTCCCATTTGGACTGAATCAGTTGAACCAATTCGTTAGGAGTCGCCGGTTCCGTATCTTGCTGGACCAAGAACCGTGCCACTTCACCGCGCGTGTGCTTGGCAAAATGAGAGACGACTTTCGGAACTCCATTGCGCATCTGGAAGACGTTGACGGCAACGCAGTTGCCGTTACTTGGTTTATAAGCAGCTGCATAGGTGCTCGAACGGGCGTCAATGATGAGCTGATCTGCGGCAGCTTCGTCAAGAACCGGGGTAAGTCGTTTTTTCCACCAGCTGCCGAGCTTGCCCAAAGGTTCCAGCTTCACCGACATGGACAACCGATATGGCGGAATTCGGTCACCAAAGCGCACTGCTCCCCATAGTGCGGAAATCACCACGATGCTCTGATCGGCACGCTGTTTGGCTTGCACGCTGAGCGACGAATAGCCCAAAGCTTCGTAGAGGACGCCCGAATAAATGTCGTGGGCCTTGGCAGCAGGTTCCGTGTGCAAGTTGATGTTGCGTGCGACCTCGTTAGCCAATGAAGCGCCAACGCCCAGGACCTCCATCGCGTTCGCGCGACCTGAAACTTCCGCCAAGGCCTCAAGAACCTGATGCCGTTCATCGGCCAGTTGGGAAAAAGAAAGATCGGGAAGGTCGAACGGAGAGCCTTCAGCATGAGCAGTCTTGCCTTCTGAAGGCGGCAACAAAATAAGCACGCCTTCCAGCTTATCTGAGGGGAGCAGAGAATCCTTGCTGATGAATGTTCAGGCCACGTAGCCGTGTGGTTTGGGGAGATTTGACCGCAGCTGTGGTGAATGGCTCGTGAATCCTGTCCGTTGATGCAAACGCTCGGGGCTAGAATGGTTAACGAATGGGATGGCCAGACGGTCGCGTGGCAAGCAATTGCCCCGAGGAACGTCCGGGCTCCACAGAACAGGGTGGTGGGTAACGCCCACTCGGGGTAACCCGCAGGCTAGTGCCACAGAAAATAGACCGCCAGGTTTCCTGGTAAGGGTGAAACGGTGGTGTAAGAGACCACCAGCGTCCCGGGTGACCGGGATGGCTTGGTAAACCCCACTCGGAGCAAGGTCAGACAGACTGCGTTATGAGGGCTGTTCGCCCCATGCAGTCGGGTGGACCGCTAGAGGCTGTCGGCAACGGCAGTCGTAGATAGATGACCGTCCCGCTTCGGCGCGACAAAACCCGGCGTATCGGCTATCCCATTCATTCCCCTTTCTCCTCTGGTGAGATGATTCACACTTGTTCGTTCCCTGAATAATTCTGCGCCGTTTAGAATGGAAAGCGTACTTAGTACTTACGAGGATGATCCTGTAGACCTCGTACCACCGCAAAAGCAATGGTGCTTCCCACGGTGCCAACCGACTTTATGGATCTGCGAGTCGGCTGAATTGGAAGGATTTTCTGTGACCCAGCAGTCTGTCGTTGCCCAGCAAGAATGGAGCGGGCGCGAAGAGCTCGCCGAGGCCATGATTCCACTGATCGGACGCCTGTACCGCAAGAACAATGTGGTGCCCTCCGTATATGGCCGCAAGCTGATCAATCAGTCCGCCATCGACATCATCAAGGCGCACCGCGTAGTACGTCGTATTGATGGCGAAGAACTTAGCCTGAAGGCAACCAAAGCAATTCTCGACGAAATCGAGACGCTTAATGTTGGATCGGTATCTGTTGACCTGGGCCGTTTGAACAAGAAGTTCAAGGAATCTGGCTCAGTAGACCTCAACGCATTCCTCAGCAACGAACTTGGTGAAAAAGTCGGCCAGGCCGGTGCTACCGATGCAGAGCCGAAGGATGTTGTGCTCTACGGCTTTGGCCGTATCGGCCGCCTGTTGGCCCGCATCCTCATCGAGCGCGGTGGCTACGGCCTTCGCTTGCGTGCCATCGTGGTGCGCAAGGGCTCGGATGATGACATCGTCAAGCGCGCTTCGCTGTTGCGCCGCGACTCGGTCCACGGACGCTTCGAAGGCTCGATCACCGTCGACGAGGAAAACAACACCATCCTCGCCAACGGCACTTTGATCAAGGTCATCTACTCGAACGACCCAACCACCGTTGACTACACCGCACACGGTATCGACAACGCCGTCGTGGTTGACAACACCGGTCGCTGGCGCGATGAAGCCGGCCTGTCCCAGCACCTGCAGGCCAAGGGCGTTGCACGAGTACTGCTGACCGCACCGGGCAAGGGCGATTTGAAGAACATCGTTCACGGCATCAACGATTCCTGGATCACCGCCGAGGACAAGATCGTTACCGCTGCTTCGTGCACCACGAACGCGATCACCCCAGTGCTCAAGGCCCTGAACGACAAGTTCGGTGTCAGCCACGGACACGTTGAGACCGTTCACTCGTTCACCAACGACCAGAACCTGATCGACAACTTCCACAAGGGAGAACGTCGTGGCCGCGCCGCTGCACTGAACATGGTGATCACCGAAACTGGTGCCGCCAAGGCTGTAGCCAAGGCCCTTCCTGAATTCGAAGGCAAGCTGACCGGTAACGCCATCCGCGTACCAACCCCAGATGTCTCCATGGCCATCTTGAACCTGACCCTGGAGAGCGAGACCAGCAAGGAAGAGCTCAACGCTTACCTGCGCGAAACTTCGTTGACCTCGAACCTGCACAAGCAGATCGACTACATCGATTCCCCAGAAGTGGTTTCCACTGACTTTGTTGGCTCGCGCCGTGCCGGCATCGTTGACGGCCTGGCCACCATCGTCTCGGGCAAGAACGCTGTTGTCTACGTTTGGTACGACAATGAGTTCGGCTACTCCTGCCAGGTGGTGCGCGTGATCGAAACGATCGCCGGAACCCATCCGGTAGCAGTCCCAGCTGTCAAGGCGCAGGCAGTAATCGCCTAAGGTTTCAACGCCTCTACTTCGGGACCATGTCCGCGCTTAGTGCGTGGGACATGGTCCCGAAGCCGTTTAACCGATTTTCGAGTCGAGCAGCGATACCAGTATTACGACGAAGTGGCATGGCTATGATCTGCGGGTGCAGGCCACAGGGGTGTTCATCGGCCGTTCACAACGCAAGGTGCTCAGAGCATCGAGAACGTCGGGTATAGGGGCGGTGGATGGGTTCCCTTCGGCTGTATCCTGACGTGACGGCGGGTCTTCCTGCTACGCTCTGCCTAGAACCAGCTCTGGGGAGGACCGCGCATGGAACCTACACGATTGTTAGCTACTCGGATGGTGAGTCAGCTTCTTACTCGGCCAGCAAGCAATACGCTCCTTGCCGCCGGACACATGCTGGCCACCCAATCGCAAGACTTCATTGCCGGACGCTATGCTTTGGCCCAGCGCGTGGACCCCATGCCGGGCAAGTCCCAAATCAATCAGCTTTTTAACGACGGGCAGCTGGTTCGGTCGTGGACCATGCGCGGAACCTTGCATATCTGTCTGGCAAAAGATGCACAATGGCTGGTGGGAGCCGCCAAGGAACGCACATTGCGAACAGTGGCCGGCAGACTGCGCGAATTGCAGATTGATGGCACAACGATCGAAAGTGTTGCCGCGATTGTCCATGCATATCTCGATGCCCATGGCGCAGCGAGCAGGGCCGAGCTTTTCGAGCAACTGGAAATGTGTGGAATCGGTACCCGAAACCAGCGGGGCCTTCATCTGCTGCTTGTCCTGGTGCAACAAGGCATGATTTGTCTCGGCCCCATCCCCGAGCACGCCAAGCTCATTGCCCAGGACTATGTGCTCGTCGATCAGTGGATCACCAACCATCACGTTCCTGAGCATCCACTGCATGAACTGCTCACGCGCTACTTGGAATCTCATGCGCCGGCGACCCTGCGTGGTGCCGCGTGGTATGCCGGGAAAACATTAACAACGATGCGCCAAGCCGCCAACGAACTTGCCGAAAAGCTTGTCGCAGTGGGCAAAGACGAGAAGGGCGAGGACTATCTGGTGGTTGCCGGGTCGGCCGCGCATCAGGCCCTTGAATCCGCAGCCACTGCCAACCTGCCCAAACGATTGCTCGGACCCTTTGATGAGTACTACCTGTCTACCGCTGACCGGCACATGATCGCCGATGTACAGATGCAGCAAGCTATCACGCCCGGCAAAAACGGCATGTTTAACGCCTTCTGGATTGAACAGGGCCGCGCCACAGAACTATGGAATGCAAATGTAGCGCCGACCGATCCACTCGGTGCGGCGCTGCATCAGCGATATATAGACTTCAGGACTAGCAGCTAAGTCGTCAGGCGCTTAGTGACCGAATGGATCTTCATCGGTGCCAGGCAACCAGGTATTGCCCGGGACGCCCCAGCCCAACGCCTTTTTGGCTTTCTTCCAACGCTTATCCCAGCGAGGCTGGAGCTTATCTACGTAGAGGAACCCATCGAGGTGATCGTACTCGTGCTGCATGACCCGAGCGAACCAGTCATGGGCTTCGAAGGAGATCGGATTTCCGAACTCATCAAATCCTTCAACCTTGGCGTACTCCGCACGCTTGAGCGGGTAATTCAACCCAGGGACCGACAAGCAGCCCTCAGACTCCTCGTCCACGTCTGCAGGCGCCTGCGAGACCTTGGAGAGGGTCAGCTTGGGGTTGATGAGCACGCCACGCTCAGGAGCGGTGTCCTGGTCGGCGTAGACGTAGGTGAAGAGTCGAAGACCGATACCAATCTGCGGAGCAGCCAGTCCCACGCCGTGGGCTTCGTCCATAGTCACGTGCATATCTGCAACAAGCTGACGTAGCTCATCGTTAAACTCGGTGACTTCTACTGCGCGACGATGAAGAACGGGTTCTCCATAAACTGTGATCTGCCGGATTGGCACGTGATCGGGTCCTTTCAAAAGTGCTTAAAGTGCTCGTCCAATAGTTTCACGCATGATCTCACTTGTGCCACCAAAAATGGTTAACAAGCGCGCTGCAGTGAACGACTGGGCAATCGGATACTCCATGATGTACCCATAACCGCCATGAATCTGCAAGGCCTTATCAGAAAGCTTTTTTGCGCTCTCACTAGCCCAAAGCTTCACTTCGGCGGCCTCGTGAGCGTCGAGTTCGCCGTCGTTAAACGCCAGCACTGCTTGATCAACAAAAGTCTGAGTGACATGGGACTCAGTCTTCAGATTTGCCAGCTCAAACCGGATGTTCTGGTACTGGGTCAACGCCTGTCCGAAGGTCGAGCGGTTCTTCGCATGCTCTAATGCCTGTTCGAAGGAAGCCGTGCAGATGGCGGCCGCAGCTACGGCGATAGCCAGACGAGCCTGGGGCAGCTGTTCCTTGACGTAGCGCAGCCCTTGGCCCACTTCGCCGATACGGTCAGCATCAGATACCCGGACCTCGTCAAAGAACAACTCCGCTGTATCTGAAGCACGCAGACCCATCTTGTCGAACGGATTGCCATTGGTGTAACCCTCAGAGCGCTCAACCATGAACAGCGAGAAGGAATCTTCAGTAGCGCGGCCGCTCTGGCCATCGGTACGGGCAAGAACCACGGCAGCATCGCCGAAGGCACCATTGCCGATGAACGTCTTCTGGCCACTGAGTAGCCAATTCTCGCCATCACGAACCGCCTTGGTACGCACGGCACGTAGATCAGAACCCGCCCCGGGCTCAGTGAACGCGCACGAGGTAATCGTCGAGCCGTCAACCATACGAGGCAGCCACTTCGCCTTGAGCTCATCAGAACCGTAGGCCAGCAGGTACGGAAGCACCAGATCATCATGTAAGTGGAAAGCCAGAGCCACGGCCAGATGTCCGGCGCGAACAAACTCCTCGTCGAGAACCACGCGGAACCGGTAGTCCTCGATCCCCATGCCACCAAATTCCTCAGGAACCGCTAGGCCTAGCAAGCCGTTCTCGCCCGCTGATTGCCACACCTCGCGCGGAATCTGATGGTCCTTCTCCCACTGAGCGTATTTTCCAGAGACTTCACGGGTATTAAACTCCGTAGCCAGCTCACGGAACTGCTCGTGATCCTCTTCAAAAAGCGCGCGTTTCACAGGGGGAGTACCTTTCAATGGATAGGACACAGGCAATGAACTCAAAGACTTGCCAAAGTACAAGTTCCATTATGGTTGCTCGCGCGAAATCATGCCTACTTGAATCGCTAACCCACGCATCAAGTCCCCAAATAACGCCAGATGTCTCGAAAAACACGGGGTTAGACCCAAAATCAACCAGCATTCGAACATAATTTCGAATCATGAGTGTAGGCTTCTGAAATATGACTTAACGAGCTTGCTCGGGCTACCGAGAGCGTTACGACAACAAGATATCCGCGCTCGCCGAAGCGTTTTCAGTCGGTATTGATGAAAACGAGTGAGTGCCTGCGTCTTGACGCATCCTGAATAGCTGTCCATTGGACGAGTAAGGCGATGCTTTCGAATCTTCACCCGAAGCTTGACTGAACCATCGCTAGTAGGTGAATCCGAGTTTCGAATCCGTCTTCGAGTGTGTTGGCTGTACGGCAAGCGAAAGTCATTGGATGGGAGTCGTCAAGGAGCATGGGGGAGGAAACCCTATTTAAAGGTGAGATCAATGCATGCGCGCTACATGTGGGTTCGATAGCGCGCTCGCCGGATGTCGTCATCTAGCGGTTGTCCATCGGCCCACCAAGAGGCACGGTCAATATCGATTGGATCTGGGTGAACTTATATCGAACATCGTCGTTGCTGTTGATGCGATTTCGGGGAGCCTAGCGCCCCAATTGATGTCGATTCGTATTCTTGTTGGAGGCGACGAAATTCGTCAAAGCGTGGTCGGCCGCACGCTGGCCTTGAAAGTGTACTTCGTGTGCATTAGTAGGGGTGAGAATTTTCCATGCGGCGGCAATTCTGAGCATCACAGCAGCCATCCTCGACGAACTCGATCACCGGGGGGTGACAGCACGGGTGGTGTTTACACTTTCGTGCTGGTAATCGGAGAATTCTATTTTTTGGGTGCTGCGGATCCGTTGCAGTTCAGCTGTGCTTCTGCGCATGGTCATGCGAGCACAACCCGTGGAATGTCATCGGATGATCCGTTGTGGATCGCACCTCACCGGGCGGTCGTCTGCGGCCGGGGCTGCGTGATGAGCGCTTGATGGTGATAATTGCCCTGTTCCTGTTCCTGTTCCTGTTCCTGTTCCTGTTCCTGTTCCAGTTTCCGGTCTGGATATACCAGGATGTTCGACCCGAAACTGGTGGGCGCACCTGTAGGGGGAGCTTCGCTTGATGCAACCGTTGTCCCCAAAGTGTTTGATGTCTTCGAATCTGATCGAGATCCCAGACTGGAGTGTGGTTGATGCTAATCCCGTGCGGTGACATGGATGAAGATCGTGCCCCTGGTCTCGGCGATTTCGACCAAGGCAGGGTTGGCGGTAAACCAGAAATCGAAGTCATTACCGGAGGAACGTGGGTTTCCGTCGTGGTCCCTGAATGCTTAGTAACTTCAACGAGGGGCCAAGTTAAATTCCGGCATTCAGACGATCCGCAGTGGTTTGATTTATTTTGGAACTACGCGCAGGGCACTATTGGTTGAAGGCGGTGCTGCAACGGAAGGGCAACAGTCTATGACTAATTCAGAAGACACCGCTGGTCACAGCAGTCATCGCAAGCTACTTGATCGTACGTTCTACGTCAGTCTGATCCTTAAAGGAATCAATGGATTGCTGGAACTGCTGGGAGGGACCCTTCTGGTCTTGGTGGATCCAACTAGAATCAAAGCCCTGGTCGGTGCCCTGACTCAACAGGAATTATCCGAAGACCCACAAGATTTCATCGCACGTTCCTTGGTGAACTTGTCCAAGGATTTAGATGTTTCAACTACGCTATTCGTGGCGATCTATCTACTGATCCATGGCCTAGTTAAGGCAGTTTTGGTTTGGGCTGTTCTGCGGGATCGCCTTTGGGCATACCCGTGGCTGATTGCGTTCCTAGTTGCCTTCATCCTGTACCAAATTTATGAACTGTCCATCGGATTCGGTTGGGGTCTTTTTGCCCTAACAGCGTTCGATGTTTTCATTGTTGCTCTAACTTGGCGTGAATACCGGCTTCATCGACCACTTGAGACGAGGTTCGCCGAGTAGCAGAGCCACTGTAGGTATGTGGTTTTTGCATTGTCCGGCTCGGTGTAGCGACATTTCTTGAATTGAGAGAAGTCCACTTTGTTGTGGAAACACGAAACACTGACGCCAGAGGCCGTCGAAGATTTTCTGGCCTTGAAAGCTAGGTCGGGATTCCACGAACGCTTTTGTAGACCTTGCTGCGTTTGTTAAGCGGTGACTGCGTTAAACACCTATTTCGCGCCAGTAGGAGATGGAGCCACGATGTATTGGGTACTGGGTAAAAAAATAACTCGATCCAAAACCTAGGTTTTGGATCGAGTTATTTGATCTGGGGTGAGTAACGGGGTTTGAACCCGCGACCTTCTGGACCACAACCAGACGCTCTACCGACTGAGCTATACCCACCATGATTACTTCGATACTAGTCAGAAGCTTTAGGGCTGAATCTTATGTATCGGGCAACGAGAAATACTATACACGTAATTGCACGCTGAATACCAATCAAGGAGAGTGGATCTCGCGGTATGTGACCAGTAGCTCATAAATCGGATCGCTGGATCGTGGAATTGGTGCGCTGGCTCCGAGCTTTCGCCTCTCCGGAACCGAATTACAGGTGTTGAATTGAATGTGCCAAAGCCAGCCGATTGTGCCATGGGAGTCACGCAGCGTAGCTGCCTTGGTTCCTGGGCGGTTCGCTCCTGGTGATGGAGGAGCAGGTGGGGATTCTCGTCACCGGTCAAGATCGAGCCGTCGAACCGGAATTTTTACCGTCGAGTTTCAGAGAAAAGCAAAGAAGGCTTGAATCGAAACCGGAGTTTCGAATCAAGCCTTCTGATTTGGGGTGAGTAACGGGGTTTGAACCCGCGACCTTCTGGACCACAACCAGACGCTCTACCGACTGAGCTATACCCACCATGTTCGCTTCGATACTAGTCAGAACACCTTTCAGTGTTGATTCAGTATCTGGCAACGAGAAATACTATACACATGTTTGTTGGCTGGATGCCAATCGGAAGCTCCTGAGGTGCTGTGTACTGCGTCACCTGCACCTCAGGAGTTCATCTTTGGCATCTGTTAGTTGTTGGGAACAACCTTCGAAGCAATTGCCCGTGCCTCTTCTGTGGTGGGGCCTGGAGCTGGAACCATGATGGCCTCGCGGTAGAAGCGAAGTTCGTCGATGGAATCCTGAATGTCACCCAGCGCGCGGTGATTGCCAGTTTTTGCTGGAGCCGCGTAGTGCGCTTTGGGATACCAGCGACGGCTAAGTTCCTTCAGCGTAGATACGTCAATGATTCGGTAGTGCAGGTGCTCGATGACTTCTGGCATATCGCGAGCCAAGAAATTCTTGTCGGTGCCAACTGAGTTGCCGCCGAGCAAAGCCTTGTTTGCCTCGGGGACGTGCTGCTTGATGTAGTCCATGACGAGACGCTGAGCCTCGTCCATGGTGATGCCGTGCTCAAGCTCTGGGAGCAGGCCGCTGACCGTATGCATGTTGCGCACAAAGTCGTCCATCTGTGCCAACGCCGCCGGTTCAGGCTTGATGACAACCTGAATTCCTTCGTCGACGATCTCCAATTCTGAGTTGGTGATCAGCACAGCTACTTCGATCAATGCGTCGTTGTCCAGATCGAGGCCGGTCATCTCGCAGTCGATCCATACAATTTTTTCTGAATTACTAGCCACGTAACCAATCTACACGCGCTCGATGGCTGTGGGGCAGCGCACGGCGTGATTGCCCGCTCAGAAACAGTGTCCTGCCTGCGATGAGAGGCTGTGCAATGCTAAAATCGTCAGAGATTTCTGGCCGTTTAATCACCCCTCGCAGGGGAATCCCGCTGCGACGTTGGCCAAGAGTTTTCCGAATTATTGTCCGCTACAGCACGAGGTGTCAGTGTGTCAGCCAGCAACGTAGAAGCAGTGCACTCCCAGCCGGACGCTGGAGTGAATAGGACGCTTCTCAGTGGTGTCATTGGTGCTTCGCTGATACTTTTTGGCTCGTTCGGAACTGGATGGCTCGCCAGCGTCTCGCCGCTGAATCGTGACCCTTTTTTCATCATGCTTCGCACCGAATCGGCTGGCGTCATCACCTGCGTCATCTTGCTGGCCGTCGGATGTTGGATTTTGTTTCGCTCATGGTGGCGCCTAGGCCAGAAACTGAACCAGTGGGGTGAAGGATCGCTAAAGATCGTTCGTCGAGCCGTCTGGCTGTGGAGCATCCCTTTACTTGTCACGCTGCCAATTATGAGCCGTGACGTATTCGCCTACATCGGGCAGGGCCGCTTGGTTGACGCGGGACAGGATCCTTATGTCGACGGCATCTCAAGCCTGAACAACTGGTTCCAGTTGGGGACCGACACCATGTGGGCTCAGGACGGAACTCCTTACGGTCCGCTGTTCTTGTCTATCGAGTACCTTGTGGTCAACGTTGTTGGCGGATCCACTGATGCTGCGATTCTTGCCTTCCGGGCCATCGCATTCATCGGCGTTTTGCTGTGCCTGCACTTCGTGCCAAAGCTCGCTGAGCTCCACTCTGTTCCTGGAGCCAAAGCGACTTGGATGACCGTAGCCAATCCGCTGTTTCTGGTGAACTTTGTCGCCAGCGCCCACAATGATGCACTGATGACCGGCCTGTCGGTCTGGGCAGTTTATCTGGCCTGCAAGCGATACGGTTTCTGGGCCATCGTCGTTTTGGCGGCCTCCATTGGCGTCAAGCCCATCACTCTGGTGCTGCTGCCGTTCATCGGTCTGCTCTGGGCAGGACCGAATGCCACCTGGCCACGCCGTATCTTGTATTGGTTCTACTCGGGCATGATCTTCCTGGCGCTGATGACGGTAGTCGGCTGGCTGAACGGCTACTGGTTCGGGTGGCTGGAGGTCATGCTTAACTACACTGGAGCCGGCTTCTCAATTTTCGCCCCGTTGGGCCTGATGACCGTAGCAATTTCGAGTATTTTCCATTCCTTTGGTTTGGATTCCGATGGCGTGCTGTCTGTGATCAAAACTGCCGGGCGATTGATCGGCGTCGTGATGGCGATCGTCTTGATGTTCCGCGGCAAATATTCGCATCTGGTACAGCGCATGGCCATCGCGTACTCGGCAATTGTTGTGCTCTCGCCGGTCATCCAGCCTTGGTACCTGCTGTGGCTACTTCCATTCTTTGCCGTCACCGGTTTACGCGACGACTGGCAAATGCTCTGGCTTCACTTGACCACGATTTTCTTCCTGGCTTATCAGGCAGCGGATCAAATCTTCGTCTGGCAGTTCCTCCAAGAATCATTGGTGCCGCGCGTTCAAATGATTTCGTGGGGCATTTCGATTGCTTGTGCTATTTACCTCGTCTTCTTCGACCCTAAGACCAAGTCCATTTGCCCTGACCTTCTGAGCTCCACTAACTGGCTGAAGAAGTCGAAGAGGGCCTAGTGGCGGTGTTGGAAATTAACCGGAAGCTTCTAGGGGAGAGTCTGCGCTCACTGGGTTGGCAAGGCTTTGCTGCCTCGGCGATGATCACTTTAGCCTCCTGGGGGATCGGTTGGTTCCCGCGTAATCAACTCTCGCCCTTGGCTCGTAGCGGATTCTTCATTGAATTCCGCACCGAGGTCGGTGGCGTTGTCACCTGCATCATTTTGATGGCGTTGGGCATGGTGTGGCTGACCCGAACATGGATTATTGCGCGGCCCCGCGTGCAAGCGGCTACGGATATCACCCACAGGGAACTGGGGCGGCTGCTCGGGATGTGGTCGGTCCCGTTGATGTTCAGCTTCCCGATTCTCAGTCGCGATGTGTATTCGTATCTGGCACAGGGACGGATGCTGCACGCAGGCAAATCACCGTACGCCGAAGGAATCTCAGCCCTGCCTGGTTGGTTTGATGGAGGGTCAGACGGCCTCTGGGCCCAGTCCCCGTCACCATACGGCCCCTTCTTCTTGGTGCTTGCCCGCATCATCTTTTTCGTCTCCAATGGCGTTCCAGAAATCGGCGTGGGGCTGTTGCGCATCGTGGCGGCACTGGGCGTCATTGGCTGTTTCCACTTCACCGCAAAACTCGCCAAGAAAATGGGGCAGAACCCAAATTGGGCTAACTGGGCCATCGTTGGCAACCCCTTATTCCTGCTGACGATGATCGGCGGAGTGCACAACGACGCGCTGATGATCGCCGGAGTATTCTCCGCTTTTGCCTACGCGTATGATCGTCGACCGGCAGCCTCAACCTTGGCTTTAGCCATCGCCATTTCGGTCAAGCCCATCGTATTGCTGGTCTTACCTTTTATTGGCCTGATTATTCTCGGCAAGAACCCATCCAAAAGGGCCCGCTGGGCCATGTGGACTAAGGTGTTTGTGCTCTCGCTCGTTTGGTTGAGCATCATTGGCGCCGTAACCAACCTCTGGTTCGGTTGGCTCCCTGCAATGTTCAGCGCTGGCAGCGCTGCGTTTCCCTATGCTCCTGTCGGTCTGATCGGCTGGTGCGTGAGCAACCTGGCAGGACTTCTCGGTGGCGATATCGCATTCGTGAACACACTGGTAGTGGCGCTATTCCAGGTTCTGTCGCTGATTATTGTTGTCCGGCTGGCATTAGCAAAGGACATTTCAAATCCGGTGCGACTGGCCGCGTGGTCACTGTCGGCCGTGGTACTGCTAGCCCCGATTATTCAACCGTGGTACATCTTGTGGCTGATGGCGCTATTTGCGATATCCCACCGAGTATCCTGGTCCTCGGAAAAATTGATGATCTACGTTTCCAGCTTGATCCTGGTAGCGGTGTTTGTTGATCAGCTGTCCATTGAACAATGGCACTCGGCATGGATGATGCGTTCGTTTGCGGGGATCGCGGTGGTGCTGCTCTTTGGCGGACTCTTCCGTTTTGACGCCAAAACACGACGCATCCTCGCAGGCCCGGCCGGGCCCGTTGGCAGGGGGCATCCAGGCAAAAGAAGATAGCCAAGATCACACACCCCTGCACAGGATCCTCTGCGTGCCTTCGGCTTAGATAGAACTATGCAAACGATGATCTGGCCTGCCGCAGTAGCCGTAGCTGGCGCTGCCTTATTCCTCGGCGCTGCGGGCATCTTCCTGTTGGCTGTGCAGTATCGTCGCCATGGTCGACTTTCCTGGCGTCGCACGATAACCACGGCCACAGCGGCTGTTTATGGTTTCGGGCTGTTCAGCTACACCATGCTTCCGTTGCCGAGGACTCGTGAAGCGGCATGCTTCACCGGGTTGGGGGTTACTCAAACGGACCCAGGCCATTTCCTCTATGAATTCAGGGCGACAATAGCTGAACTCGGTCTCCGCGGATTCGCCACGAGCTTTGTATTGTGGCAGGTATTGTTCAATATCATCTTGTTCATGCCACTGGGCATTTTGGCGGTGCGATGGTTGCGCGGGAACATCTTCACCGGCATGGTGTTGGGCTTTGTCGCATCATTGACTATCGAACTCACTCAGTACACCGGAATCTGGGGCCTGTACAACTGCGCCTATCGTGTGGCTGACGTCGACGACCTGATCATGAATACTGCAGGCGCATTATTTGGCGCCATCGTCGCGTATCTGCCAATTTTTGGTTTCCTCACTGGCCCCAAGGAAGGGGACGCGCGCTACGCCTCTGCCCGCAAGGTAACCCGAGCCCGTCGGGCGCTGGCCAATGTATTTGACGTGGCTATCACCACGGGAGCGGTCTTTGCCATCACCGGCGCGTTGTCGTTGATCGAACGGCTCGACGGGCCAGCTACCAATGAACGGTTGATGAATTTCTGGATCCCATTGGTTGTGGTGATCTTTGTATTCGTACTTCCAAGCATGAGCCCAGGCAGGGCGTCCCTTGGACAGCGGTGCGCGTGGCTAATGGTCACAGGTCCCGGGGGCATCCCTGCCTCGCCGGGGCGGGCGTTGTTCAGGAGCGTGATCGGATTCGGCGGAATTACTTTCCTATTCCAAATTTCCACCAGCCTTACCGACGTCAGCCCCTACCCGATATTGAACATGCTGGTCACCGCTTACATTGCGGTGAGCGTAGTCTTTTTCCTCGCCGATTCGCAGCATCAGGGGCTTGCCGGGAAAGTTACCGGAACCGGTTTTATTGATCGCCGAGCTATAACAATCCGGGAGCATTAGCACTAATCATTTGGGGCTAAAATAGAATCTGGTGGCTTTTGACCTATGCGTTGGAGTCATCACACTCGCCTTCGACGACATATCCGAAAACTGAGAAGTTAGGTCTGCCCAGCAGCATGGAAGAAAAAAAGCTTGAGGTCCCGAACGAACCGCACAAGGCAGTCCTAGGCACGGCCGTCGGCGCGACGGTCCTGATTGCCGTCGGCGCATTCGTGCTCTCCTTCGCCGCATTGACCGACTTGGCCGAGCGCTCGGGAATCAGCCCACGGCTGGCCTGGATCTGGCCAATCATCATCGACGGTATGATCGTCGCCGCCACGGTGGCCATCGTTGCCTTGAACGGTTTTAACCGCAAGGCCATGATTTACCCATGGTCGCTGCTGTTCTTTGGTGCCATTGTTTCCACCGCAGCGAACTCCACGCACGCGATCTTGACTGTTGATTCAATTGTGAACGGTGTGCCGCCTCTCGTTTCGGCGCTGGTCGCCGCGATGCCTCCAATCGTCCTTTTGGCCATTACCCACTTGACCGTGCATATGTACCAGAAGAAATCCGAAGCCGCCAAGCTCCGTGCCGAGATGGAATATGACGAAGAGCAGGAAAACGCCGAGAAGTACGGCCTGGCCTACGATGATGGCTACAACGCTGCACTGACTGACGCTCAAACTGCTGAGGAAGAGCGCATGTCTGAGCTGGCCCAGCAACACCAGGACGCTTTGGCTCGTGCTCGCGCCGAAGGCATTGCCAGCGCACGTTCTGACGCCAAGGTCACCCCTATCAAGCAGAACACCCAGAATGCAAAGAACGCTGCTGAGCCTAAGGCCGAGCAGAAGAAGGCAACCGACGACAAGGCTCCATTGTTTGACGACATGGCAAAGCGCCTGAGCCGTCCGTAGTTTTTCGGTATCTACCCGGCCGGCGCAACACGGAGCAAAAGGACTGCAGAGCAACGAGCAGAACAGTAACGAGGAGGCAGCTATGACGGAATCCCAGCATGAGCCAAAGAACGATGAGTTCTCCGAGCACATTGAAAACTCCGTTGAACAATACAAGTCTGTCACCGGCGAGCTGAATACCGTTATGTCTGCAATGAAGGCGAAGATCCGCAGGCTCTTTGCCCAAAGCGAAGTCCAACCATTGTTCATCACCGGCCGGGTCAAATCCCCGCAGTCTTTCCGCGCCAAGGCCTCGCGCCGACTGCAGGAAACTAGCGAGAGCGCTCCGGTACTCGAATTTCCCAACCCGCTGCGCGAAATCCACGATATGGTCGGCATTCGCATCATCGTGATGCTGCCCCATGAAATCCAGCAGGTGGCCAGCCTGATCAAATCGCATAGGGACTCCTTCGATTGCCGCAGCGACCGTGAGAAGGATATTGGCTCGGTCGAGTCGGGAACCTATGGATATTCCTCCCGCCATCTGCTCCTTAAAACGCGCAGCGAACCAACCGTGCGAAAATTCCAGGAAGCTTTGGGCAAGCCGGTTGTTGCCAGCGGGAACTTCGTCTTTGAAGTACAGATCCGCACGGTGCTCCAGCATGCCTGGAGCGAGATGGAACACGATATCCGCTTTAAGCATCCAGGCGAAGCAGCGTGGAACCCTCAAATTGACCGGCACTTCACCGCAACCGCGGCCATGCTAGAAACGGTTGAAGATTACTTCACCGATATCGACGAGCTGTATCACCGGCTCAACGGGTATCACGACCAGCAAGGTGCTGGGGCCGAAGCATTGTCGGGCGAAAAAATCGGCGAAATATGGCAAACGCTTTTGCCTCACGTCGACCGTAAACGCGACGACGATTGGTCATGGGCCGCAGAGCTGCTCGATGCGCACGCTATCAACCAGACTTGGCAGCTGGCGCAACTTTTGGATGCCAACGTGGTCACCGATGTGCGTGCGGCGTTGGATCATCGCTATTCACCGGGTCCAGACCGTCTGCTTGACGACGTCCTGCTATGGCGTTTTGGCAAGGAACATATCGACAAGACTAGCGGCGGGGATCTTCGCAGAGAAGGTTCGCTGCGCCGTCGGTTGATTCAAATGAAGGATTATCGCTCCCAACAGGGGGAGTAGTCGGTCAAAAATCGGCACTGGACTGTTAGTTTATGCACTTTCCACCAGTGTCGAGACCTTTGACCGGTAGACTTGTTAAGTTGCCCAATTTGTGGGCCGCAAAGTTTTTGTACCCGCGTGAAAGGGCCACACCATATGATTTCCGTAGCCAACCTTGAGCTACGCGTCGGCGCCCGACTGCTGATGGACGAAGTAAACTTCCGCATCGACAAGGGCGACAAGATCGGACTGGTGGGACGCAACGGTGCCGGCAAGACGACGATGACCAAGGTCCTCGCCGGCGAGACCCAGCCTACCGCGGGTGAAGTGACCTACAAGGGTTCCATCGGCTACCTGCCGCAGGACCCGAAGACCCCGGACATGGAGCAGCTGGCGCGCAATCGCATTCTCGGCGCCCGTGGCCTGGACGTTGTGGTCAGCAAGCTGGCCCAGAACCGCGAGGACATGGCCAGCGAGGACCCGGCGGTCTCGGCTAAGGCCATGCGCCAGTACGATCGCTTGGAAGCAGAATTCATCGCTGCCGGCGGCTATGCCGCCGAATCCGAGGCTGCCGCGATTTGTGCCAACCTGGATCTGCCGGATCGCATTCTGGACCAGCCGCTGCGCACCCTTTCCGGTGGTCAGCGCCGCCGCGTGGAGCTGGCCCGCATCCTCTACTCGGATGCCGAAACCTTGTTGCTCGATGAGCCGACTAACCACTTGGACGTTGACTCGATCATGTGGCTGCGCGACTTCATCAAGAACTATGCTGGCGGCGTGCTGATGATCAGCCACGACACCGGACTGATGGAATCCACCGTGAACAAGGTGCTGAACCTTGATGCTAACCGCGGCGTGGTGGACGTCTACAACATGAACTGGAAGCGCTACAAGGTTCAGCGCGAGACCGATGAGCGCGCCCGCAAGCGCGAGCGCGCCAACATCGAGAAGAAGGCCTCGGTGCTGCTCACCCAGGCCAACAAGATGAAGGCCCGTGCGTCGGGCGCGTCGGCTGCACAGTCCATGCTTAAGCGCGTGGACCGCATGCTTTCGGGCCTGCAGGAAGAGCGTGCTTCTGATAAGGTCGCAGCCCTGCGCTTCCCGGATCCAGCACCATGTGGCAAGACCCCTCTCATGGCCGAAGGCCTGTCCAAGGCCTACGGTTCGCTGGAGATCTTCAACGATGTCTCGCTGGCCATCGATCGCGGCTCCAAGGTAGTCATCCTGGGTCTGAACGGTGCCGGTAAGACCACCTTGCTGCGCATGCTCGCCGGTGTTTCCGAGTCCGATACCGGACGGATCATTCCGGGGCACGGCTTGAAGATCGGCTACTTCGCGCAGGAACACGACACCCTGGACCCGGAAGCCAGCGTACTGGAGAACATGCGCCGCAATGCGCCCGATGACCTCAACGATGCCGATGTTCGTTCGATCCTTGGTTCGTTCTTGTTTGTCGGCGATGACGTGACCAAGCCTGCCGGGGTTCTCTCTGGTGGCGAAAAGACTCGTCTGGCCTTGGCGACCATCGTGGCTTCCAGCGCCAACGTGCTGCTGCTCGATGAGCCAACTAACAACCTTGACCCTGCATCCCGCGCGGAAGTTCTGGGCGCACTGTCCACCTTCCCGGGCGCTGTAGTGATGGTGTCCCACGATGAGGGCGCCGTGATGTCCTTGAAGCCAGAGCGCGTAGTGATCCTGCCTGACGGCGACGAAGACTTGTTCAGCGAGGACTACCTCGAACTCGTGTCGCTGACCTAGGTCTAACAACGCACAGAAAAATCTCGTAGGCTTGGCATCTCACCACTAAAAAGGGGACATGCTAAGCCATGAGTTTATCTGGGACACGAAAGAAAGTTCTGGCCGCGGGTCTTTTACTGATAGCGATAGCGGCTACCGGATGTGTCCAGCCGACCGCCGATACGGTGAACGCCCAGTGGAGCCTGATGGATTCCGCCACGGTGACTCCTGAGAGCACGAGCCTTGATCTAGGCGTGATGCGCATTGACTGCGGCTCTGGGGTGACCGGAGACATTACCGGAACCCACATTGATTACAGTAATGAAAACATCACCATCGGCATGGTGGTGGAACCGTTGGGCCAAAATCCGCAGACCTGCCAGTCCAACGAGACAGTTCCCTACACGTTGGAACTCGACCAGCCGATTGGGCAGCGGACACTGATTGACGCTTCATGCACTGCACCAGATCTAGCGCAGGTGGAATCCGAGGGGTGTAGCCACGGCGGAGTACGCTGGGCTCCGTGAGCCGCGAAAATTAGCCTTCAGCTACTTGTTCAGTTCGCTGGGCGTCTGGGAGTGGTCATCGAGCATTGCATCTTCGATGGCCTCGTCGGTCAATGATCCGTCACGACGGAACTTCTTTTCCGCTTTAGCCCTGACCTTACGCACCTTATGCACCGGCTCGTCGTAGCCCAAGGCTTTGGCTTCAGCCAGCTCCGCGGCGTCCTCGGCGTTCAATTTCTTTTGCTGCTTGGCTGCATACCAGAATCCAACAAAGGCCAACACGCCGAAGGCGTACCACTGGAATTCGTAGGAGAGGTGCGGGCCTTCGTCCATGTCCGGCGCATCAAGCGCCTGGGGAGTTGTGGCCGGGGCTGGATCTTCTTGATACATGATGCCGTAAGCGCCCAGCGCGATGTCGTAGTCGACGTGCTGCGCATAATCATCTAACTGGATGGATGCGATCTGCCCTTCGGGAGCGCCGCGATCCAAACGCACTTCACCGGGCTTCAAACGAGCTAACACGGTAACTTCCCCCGATGGCGGAGCTGGCACGGAATCAGGATGCCCGCTCTGTTCGTCACCAATTGGCAGGTAACCGCGGTCAATGATGACTACCTCGCCTTGAGTGGTTTTGAAGGGGACCAGCACTTCGTAGCCTGGGCGTCCAGCCTTGATGCGATTTCTCGCGATCAAGGTATCCCCGGTGAGGTAACTTCCGGTGAGCTTGACCGTCATCCAGGTCTTTTCTTCTGGCAGTTGCTTGAATTTGTTCAGTGCCTGCTGACCAGAAACTGGGTCAGCAAAATAATTGCGGTTTACCCGTTCAATGCCGGTGAGGACCTGTTCCCTGCGGTTTGCCTGCCAATTGCCCAAGCTGATGCAGGCCGTGGCGAAGATGGCTACCAGTACCAACCAGCCCACCCAACGGGTGCTTGCTAGAAATCGATACATTTACTCGGTGCCTCCAGTAGCTCCTGGCAGCGGCAGCGTTTGCCGGTACAGCAGGCGTTCTTTAAGGTAAGTCTCCAACCAATCTAGGTGCTCGGGACAAGCGAGCCAGATTTTGCGGCGTTCGGGCGTATGGATTTTGGGGTTGTTCCAAAGCAGCTGGTGTTCGGCACGGTTACGGCAGGCCTTGCGTGAGCACTGAACTTCCGCGCTGGCTGGTGCTTGACCCAGTGAACCTAATAAATCCACTAGTCCTCCTTGGCCTGGGTGTCGGGCTCATCAACAAACGTTCCGTCAATAACGTCAGCTTCCTCATCGGGTGCATCTTCCCGGATCGGTGGTGCGGGCAGCTGGTCGGGTTCTGGCGCCCGGTAGAACTCGGCAGGCGGTTCACGTTTGGTTAGATCCGCACCGCCGTTGGCGACGACCACTGCTATGTATGGCAGGACAACGGCGCCAGCAATGAATACCCAGCGCAGCCAGCCATCAAAGAAAAAAGCGAGAATGAAGCAGATCATGCGAATCGTCATCGAAATCACGTATTTTCGCACGCGGGTATCGCGTTCGGAAGTATGGGATTCACGCGCTTCGGTAATGCGGTGAACTTCCGGTTCACGAGAATCGTGATTCGTGGGCTGAGATGACATGTAGATGACTTCGCTTTGCTGTACGGAAACTGGTTCTATTGTCTCACTTGTGGCACTGAGAGTGTAATTTCTACGCGCTGTCGAAGCGGTAAAACTGGGCAGTAACTAATAGGATTGATCACGGAGAAGCTACTTAACTAGGCAAAGTGCGTTAAGCGAGGCCTCGGTCACATGATTTGTTGTGTCCGCCTCAACGCATGAATGGAGAAATACATTGACTACGGAACCAACCCCTGGCCGCAGCGTCCTCGTGACCGGCGGTAACCGCGGCATCGGACTTGCTATCGCCCGTGCCTTCGAAGCCAACGGAGACAAGGTAGCCATCACCTACCGCAGCGGCGAGGTTCCCGCCGGCCTGCTGGGCGTAAAAGCAGACGTTACCGACAGTGCCTCGATCGATGAGGCTTTCAAAGAGGTCGAAGCCGCCCACGGCCCAGTTGAAGTACTGGTCGCTAACGCAGGCGTCACCAAGGACACCTTGCTGCTGCGCATGAGTGAAGATGACTTCACCTCGGTGATCGATACCAACCTGACTGGCGCCTTCCGCGTCATCAAGCGTGCCACCAAGGGCATGATGCGCCTGAAGCGTGGCCGCGTAGTCCTGATTTCCTCGGTCGTGGGCCTCTACGGCTCGCCAGGGCAGATCAACTATGCTGCGTCCAAGTCCGGTCTGGTCGGTATCGCCCGTTCGCTCACCCGCGAGCTTGGTTCGCGAGGCATCACCGCTAACGTCGTGGCTCCTGGCTTCATTAATACCGAGATGACCTCGGTTTTGCCTGAGGAAACTCAGAAGGGCTACCTGGCCAACATTCCGGCTAACCGTTTCGCAGAACCCGAAGAAGTCGCCAACGTGGTTCGTTGGGTGGCCAGCGACGAGGCAGCATACATTTCGGGAGCTGTGATTCCCGTTGACGGCGGACTGGGAATGGGCCACTAAAAACTTTTTAGCAGCATAGAACGCTGCTTGAGATTCAATTTTCCCCAAGATCCAAGGAGGATATTCAAGATGAGCGAATTTAAAGGTGCCGTAGTCACCGGTTCCTCGCGTGGCATCGGTGCAGTTACCGCACAATTGCTGGCTGAACAGGGCATCGGCGTTGTGGTGAACTACCGTGCCAAGGCACCTCGTGCCAACAAAATTGTTGCCGCAATCGAGGAGAAGGGCGGCAAGGCAGTGGCCGTTGGCGCCGACCTGACGACTCCAGAAGGTCCAGTGGCCTTGGTCGATGCCGCCGTGGAGAACTTCGGTTCGCTCGACGTCGTCGTTCTGAACGCGTCCGGTGGCATGGAAACCTCCATGGGGGAGAACTACGCATTGCGCCTGAACCGCGATGCGCAGGTAGCCATGCTGGAGGCAGCACTGCCTAAAATGACCGAGGGCGGACGCGTTGTTTTCGTAACCAGCCATCAGGCACACTTCATCAACGATGTCTCCACCATGGATGCCTATGATGCAGTAGCAAAATCCAAGCGTGCTGGTGAAGACGCCCTGCGCGAGATGATTCCCCAGCTCACCGAAAAGAACATCAGCTTTGTTGTTGTCTCGGGCGACATGATCGAAGGAACCATCACCGCTACCTTGCTCAACCGCATGGAGCCAGGCGCCATTGACGCCCGCCGCGAAGCTGCAGGCAAGTTGTACTCCGTTGAGGAGTTCGGTGCCGAAGTAGCCAAGATGGTCTTCGCTGACGTAGAGACTGGCTATACCGAGCTGGTTGGTGGCGCAGGCGACTTCCTGAAGCAAGCCGGTAAGTAACCTCGGGCTGTAGCTTCAGAAAATTCAAAAGAGCTGGTGTCTGGCTCCCGGCGGGTTCTATCGGTCGTCGCAACACCGACGGCTTAGGCTTCCAACAATAATTCACGCATACGCTCGGCTGGAGTCTTCCAGCCGAGCGTTTTGCGTGGACGCCCATTGAGCAACACCGCCACCTGCTCCAAATCCTCCGGACCATACTTGCTCAAATCAGTACCCTTGGGAAAATACTGACGCAACAACCCATTCGTGTTCTCATTGGACCCGCGCTGCCAAGGACTATGCGGATCACAGAAATACACATCCATATCCGTCGCCGCACTAAACGACTTATGCAACGCCATCTCAATTCCTTGATCCCACGTCAACGAACCACGCAACGCCTCCGGCAACTTCGCCATCGTCCTGATCAGCCCGTCACGCACAGTCTGTGCCGTGTGATCCTCTGGCAAATGCACCAACATCACAAACCTGGTGGCACGTTCCACCAACGTGCCAATCGCTGACAGATTCCCCGCACCCATGATCAAGTCACCTTCCCAATGACCTGGCACCGCACGGTCCTCAACCTCGGCAGGACGCTCACTGATGTTGATCATCTCATCGCGGAAACGCGGACGTCGCTCATCTGTTTTCTTCTGCGGCTTACGGTGGACCCTGCCCGAACGCAAGGTCTGGGCAACTTCGCGTTTCAAGCCACCACGGGCTTGCAGATAGATTGATTGATACACCGTTTCCATGCACACTCGCATCTCCAAATCATCAGGGTGATCAGCCACCATACGGGAACAGACTTGTTCCGGTGACCACCCTAGACGCAAACCATGGGCAACGTAATCACGCAACGCTCCCCGGCAGGCAAGCTTCGCGGACTTGGGCCGTGCCCTCCGGGCCACGGCCTGCCGGTGTGCTGAGTGAGGATAGTAATCATCGTGGGCAGTGCGGTTTCGTCGCAGTTCCCTGCTGATAGTGGATGGTGCACGGTCGAGCTTCGTAGCGATCTGGCGTATCGAATGGCCAGCAACGTTCAGTGCGTAGATTTCTTCGCGTTCCATTACGGATAAAAACCGTGAGTCAATCTGTTTGTCCAACGCGAGGATGCTCGGATTCGCTGTGGTCTGTTGCTTACCGGTCGGGGTGGTGTGGGTGGTCATTTCACTGTTATAATCCACGACTCGACCGTCAGGATAAATCCTGCCTTTGGCCGTTTTGCGGATGCCGTTGTCCCAGTCTCTAGCGGTTTCCCGATGGATGCCAACCTGATCGGTCGCTTCACGACGACTGATCCCTTGAGCACGTAGGCGCAGGAACGCTTCACGTTTGCCCGCATGAGGTTTCAGAATTTTCAGCCCAGCTTTGACCGCCCATTGATAGCACGTGTGGACCGAAATGTTGACTTCTCGAGCTGCGTGGCTGACATTCTGATGCTTGTCGAAAGCAGCGAAGAACGCGTCCTTCTGTTCTCGCGTGTATCGCTTCTTGGGTTTTCCGAGCGCAGCAGAAGGACCTTTTCGAGGTGATTTCCAACCGTGTTCTTTGGCGAGCTGGTACGCGGTTGGCAGTGAGACGCCAATGGCTTGGGCAGCGTCTTTGACTCGTTGAGTTTGGTCGAGGACTTCGTTGAAGCGTTGCTTCTCGTCTTTTGTGAGTCTTGCTCTTCGGGTTCGTGGTGGGGTGGAGGGTGTTGGGTTTGGGGTTAAATGAGGCACGGTCGTTGCAACTCCTGATTGTTCAGGGTGTTGCGACGACCGTTAGAACCCGCCCCCTATTCGGGAGCTGGGCGCCAGCTCTTTTATGTGAAATTAAAAACTTCGCCGGATGCCTTCTTTAGGAGGCATCCGGCGATGATTAAACCGAGATCGCTACGGCTTTTTGCCGCACACGATCTTGTTCCAGGGGCTGTAAGTCCAGCTCTTGGTGTCGGCGGGAAGCTTCTTTGAACCGTCAATAGTTTCGCGGTAGCGAGTGATGTCGATGCTGAAGCCCTTTTGGCCGCCAGATTCAGACACGCACTTCTCAGCTTCGTTGTACTTGGTTTCGGGATTGGTCTGGTTGTACTTTCCCGAGCTCTTCTGCGAGACATCCCAATACTTGGTTGACCATAAGCGGGTATGCACCGCATCGCCGTCAACCCACGCCTGAACCATCACGCCGTAGGGAGTGTTGTTCTCCCAGATCATGTCGATCTGGCCTTCCCAGAGGGTGGCTTCGCGGCCTGCCGGGTAGCGGTCGAACCAGCGAGAGTGTGGCTTGTGCGTAATGTCGTCATAACCTGCGAGGAACCCTACATTATACATCATCGTAGAGATCTGCGAAAGCCCGCCGCCGATTGCTTCAGAGCTGAATCCGTTCTCGACTACTCCGGAGCTGAAATATCCGTTGGCTTTGGTGATTGGGCCCAGGGTATTCAACAGCGAGAAGCGTTCTCCTGGCTTGACAATTACACCCGTAACTCGTGCCGCGCCGGCCTTGAGGTTTTTGGTGCGCACCGTGTCCGAAGCTGGGTAAGGCGTCGAGAAATCAACGATAGCCTCCTTGATGCCCAGCTTCTTGGCATCTGCTGTGGTGAAGTCCGCCTCAGTCTCGGCCATCTTCACTTCGGCGGTGCGGCTATCGGTCGCACTTGCTGCGAGAACCTTGGAGCCCAAGCCTTCGGTTTCCAACGAGATGCCCTTGGTGGACTCTTCAATCGATGGCTTGCCGCCCTTGAGGACAATTTTTGCGTCCTTGGCGGTGCTTGAGAGATCGGAGTTTTTGGTGGCGGCCTTGTACAGCTTCTTGTCATCAAGGGTGATGGCAGGAGCCCCATCCTTCGGAGCGTAGGTCGTGGCTGCGGCGATTGAGGCTGTGGAAAGATTGGCCTTTTTATCGCCGGACACCAGTGTCACGTCGCCCTTGAGCAACTTCGCCACCTGGTCGTCATAGAACTTCTGCAAAGTTTCAGATGAAATCTGTGGCTTGACGACGTCGGCTGGCAGCTCGATCGCAGGGCCAGCAATGGTCCAGTCTTCGGTGATTTTCTTGATGGCATCGTCATTTTTTAGAGTCACACCATCGACCGGCTGTGACAGCTTTGCTGCGCCATCGGCAAACTCAATGTTGCCCTCGGTCACCTCAGCATTGGCCTTCTTGGCCAAGCCATCGATTTGCCCGGAAAGCTTCTTTTCGTCAATGTCGAGGGCCGGATCTACAACATAATCACCAGTCAGGCGTTCGACGAGCTTCACGGGATTGACCTCGTAGGAAGTCAGGGTCTTAACCGTGTCATCTACGTTCAGGCTCAGTCCTGCCTTGGCGGGATCGAGCGTATAGTCCTTGCCGCCAACCTTGACGTCGATGGGCTTTTGTGCCAACGGTGAGACGACGCGCTCAATTTCAGCCCGCGCCTCAGCACTGTTCATTGAGCCGATATTTACCCCGGCAATCGAGGCGTTGGCTGGCACTTGCGAGCTAACAAAAGCGGCTGCGCCGAAGTACGCCGCTACTACGGCAACCGCACAAGATCCACCAATGATCCAAGGCTTAGCCTTGTTCGTTGACTTCTTCTTCGACTGCGCGGAGTTCTTAGGCGTAGTGGGGGTACTGTCCTGAGGAGGGGTCTGCACTGGTTTTAGAGTTCTTTCGAAAGCGTTAGGATTTAGCCGCTTGGTCGAGGTATCTACCACAGGCCATTATGGCGTCTAGTCAAAATACTAACTGCTGGAACAACCGATCGCCGCGCAGTGAGGCTCTAATCGCTTGAATTGTTATCGAGTTGTTGGAATCGACTGGCTCAGGTCATCCAGTACGAGATCAGCGATGACATCAAGGCGACCGAAATCTAGGCGGACATCCGCCTTGTCGCGCAAAGCTGGCTTCGCGTTAAAAGCGATCCCCAAACCGGCGGCTGACACCATGTCTAAGTCATTCGCTCCATCGCCCGCAGCGATCGTAGCGTTCAGAGGGATGTCATGCGCCTCGGACCAAGCGCGAAGTTTGGTCTCTTTCATCTGGCGGTCCACAATTTCTCCGTGCACAGTTCCGTCCAGTACGCCGTCGGTAATACCCAGCGTATTTGCCAAGGCGTGGTCCAAGCTCAGCGTCTTCGCTAATGGATCCAGAATTTGCTGGAACCCACCGGACACCACGGCAACTTTATGACCTGCGGCGTGGAATCGGCGGACCAGATCAGGCGCACCATCCGAGAGGATAATTCGGTCTCCCACGTCTTTGAGAACTGAGTCCGGTAGGTCTTTCAACGTTGCGACGCGCTGGATCAGTGATTGGGCGAAATCCAACTCACCGCGCATTGCTGCCTCGGTAACTTCAGCCACTTCTTTTTCGCGGCCAGCATGGGCAGCTAGCAACTCGATGACTTCCTGTTTGATCAGGGTGGAATCCACATCCATGAGCAACAACAGTTGAGAGGCTGAAGTGAGCTCTTCTGGCACTACAGCTACGCAGAGGTCGGCGTAACTCACGATCCCGGCCTTGACGTGTGAATCAACAAATTCAGTAGCACGCTGTTGAAGCTGTTCTCGTGAACCTGCGACGTGGCAAACCTTAGCTACCAAACGCTCATCGCTGGTCTGGATTGTGAGTTCTGGCCCATCGGGAATCAGCTGATCTCTTGCTGCCAGGTCCAGCAAAGTCACGAACTGCTGTCGGGGGAACGAGGGGCGTGAGACAAAAACCAGTGATGAAGCCATGTATCTATTTTTCAATGATTCGCCTATTACGACCAAACATGACGGAGCCGAACGGCGAATACCCGGGGGATTAGGGGAGATTCAATTAGTGAATTAGCAACGAAAAGTCTAGTCTTGAATACCATGAGCGAAGTGCTAACTTTCAAAGATGTCAGCGTTGTACGCGGGCGAAAAGAACTGCTCAAGGACGTGTCCTGGGAAGTTAAAGAAGGACAGCGGTGGATTGTTGTTGGCCCTAACGGTGCCGGAAAATCCACGTTGATGAACATCGCAGCCACCCGGTTGCACCCCACCCGAGGTACCGCCGATATTCTTGGCGAGCGTTTGGGACGAGTGTCTGTGTTTGACCTTCGTCCGTTGATTGGCTTGAGCTCGGCGCTGGTCGCTAACTCCATTCCAGCCAATGAAAAAGCTCTAAACGTAGTACTAACCGCTGCATATGGCATGACTGGCCGCTGGCGCGAGAAGTACGAAAAACTCGACGAACGCCGTGCTTTCCGTTTGCTCCATGAATGGGGCATGTCGACGTTCATGAACCAGCCATTTGGCAAGCTCTCTGAAGGCGAGCGCAAGCGCGTACTGATTGCGCGTGCGCTGATGACAGATCCTGAACTCCTGATCCTCGATGAGCCGGCTGCAGGCCTGGACCTTGCTGGACGTGAAGAACTTGTCGCTCAGATGGCGCAGTTGGCTGCCGATGAAGAAGCTCCTGCACTGGTTTTGGTGACACACCACCTGGAAGAAGTTCCAGCTGGATTCACTCACATCTTGATGATGCGTGACGGGCAGGTGGTTGCTGCCGGTGAAATCAATGCAACGCTCACCGAAGAAAATCTCGAACTGACCTACGGGATGAAATTGAAGCTTCGCCGTGAAGGTGGACGCTACTCGGCATTTGCCGGCGCGTAATTGAACGAACTAGAGGGGAAGCTTCTACGTGGTTGAGTTTTGGCGTGAAGCCCTCATCTTTATAGGTGGCCTGTGGGCCGGAACGATTAATGCTGTTGTCGGTTCTGGCACCCTGGTTACCTTTCCGATCCTTGTTGCGTTGGGAACTGCACCGGTTAATGCGGTCGTTTCCAACGCAATGGGCCTTGTAGCTGGAGGATTCTCCGGCGCCTGGGGCTATCGCCGGGAAGCCGCCAGCGTCAAACGCACACTGCTGAAACTGGTTCCGGTATCGCTGATCGGCGGCTTGATCGGTTCGTTGCTTCTGCTGAACCTGCCTGAATCTGTATTTGGCGCAGTTGCGCCGATCCTGCTGATTTGCGCATTGATTCTGGTCATATTCCAGCCGAGGCTGGCTAAGTGGGCTAAGAGCCGTCAGGCGGCTAGGGGCGGGACAGATCCAGATGAAGCGGACCGCGCCAAAATTCCGACGATCTTGTATGTACTGGTGTTTGTCATCGGCGTGTACGGCGGATACTTCACCGCGGCACAGGGCGTATTGCTCATGGCAGTCTTTGGCGTTTTCCTGCAGGCTTCCTTGCAACAGTCCAATGCCATCAAGGTCATCCTGTCGCTGATCGTGAATCTCATTGCTGCGGTGATGTACCTCATCATTGCTCCAGAACGAATCAACTGGTTAATCGTCCTGCTGATCGCCGTAGGTTCATTGATAGGCGGCTTTATCGGCGCGAAGATTGGCCGAAAGCTCTCGCCAGGTTGGCTGCGCGGAATCATCGTCGTTCTCGGTGTTGTTGCCCTGGTGAACATGCTATTGAAGTTGGTTTAATCCGTTGACCGAAGTTCTCAATCCAGAACGAATTTTGCATGTTGAAGATCTTCAGGACCCGCGTCTTGATGAGTATCTGCGGCTGTCGGAAGCGCATCTGCGGATGCGTACCGATATCGAAAATGGGCTCTATATTGCAGAGAGCACCAAGGTAGTTCAACGTGCCATCAATGCCGGGCACGTTCCTCGCAGTTTCCTGCTTGCAGAGAAACATTTGGGGCAACTGACCGAGGAATTTAATCGCTTCCCGACAGCTCCCATTTTTGTTGGTGATGACCGTCAGCTAGAGGAACTTGTTGGTTTCCATCTGCACCGTGGCGCTATGGCGGCCATGAACCGTCCTGAACCTCTGGACCTGGATGAGCTCTTGGAAACCAGTTCCCGCATCGCGATCCTTGAGGACATTGCTGACCATACGAATTTGGGTGCCATAATCCGGTCTGCTTCGGGGCTCGGGATTGACGCCGTCTTGCTTACGCCGAAATGCGTTGACCCTTGGTATCGCCGCAGTGCGCGTGTCTCCATGGGTACTGTATTTGATCTTCCCTGGGTTCGGTTGGAAAGCTGGCCCGACGACATGACTAAGCTCAAGAATCACGGCTACGAGCTTTTAGCCATGGAACTGACTGATGATGCAGTCCCCTTAAACGACGTTCGAATCGCATCAGGCCAGAAAATTGCCATGATTTTGGGCAATGAAGGCAGGGGAGTCACACAAGAAGCGTTGGCTGCCGTGGACCGCACGGTGATCATCCCAATGCATCGCGTAGTTGACTCACTGAATGTCGGTGCAGCAAGCGCCATTGCCTTCTGGCATCTGTGTTCCGGCCCACGCTAGAGTGGTTCTCTTCAGCCTTGAAAATGCGATAGGATGTAATGTCTGTGTGTTGCAGGTTCAATACTGAATCTTGCGCACCGGGCTAATTTCCGAGCAATTAGCTGCTGGCAAAATCCAGTGGCCATAAACATAAAGGTGTATAGCTATGAAGGCTGATATCCATCCAAATTACGCCGCTGTGGTTTTCAACGACCTGGCATCCGGCGAAAAGATCCTGACTCGTTCGACCGCAACTTCGGACAAGACCATCGAGTGGGAAGACGGCAACACTTACCCAGTGATTGACGTTGAAATCTCGGCTGCTTCGCACCCGTTCTACACCGGTAAGCAGCGCATCATGGACACCGCTGGTCGTGTCGAGCGCTTCAACGCCCGCTTCAAGGGCTTCGGCGGCAAGAAGTAATACTTCGCCCCTCGCAAGCTTTACGCGGCGTGTTTCCAGTTCACTGGAAACACGCCGCTGTTGCTTTAACCGCATCGCACCGACAGCGAGTGAACGAGCATTAGACATGGGTGCTCAGGGATAGAATGAAACCATGATGCATCATGGTGAATACAAGGTTGTCGGTGGCAAATTAGTCGTAGTTGATCTGGAAACAGGCGATGGAACAATCACCGATGTGTCGCTGAACGGTGACTTCTTCCTTGAGCCGGATGAGGCATTGGAAGACCTCAACGAAGCAGTGCGAGGATTGCCAACTGACGCCAGCCACAGCACCATACGCGATGCCGTCACCAGCAACCTGCGTGAAGACGCCGTGATGTTTGGCTTTGATGCGGACGCCGTAGCCCGCGTGGTTCGGCGCGCTCTGGGGCATGCGACTAAATGGGAAGATCATCAGTGGGAAGTGCTCGGACCGGAAATCATCCCGATCACCGAACAGGTAGCACTAGATGAAGTTCTAACTCGCCAGATCGCCAAAGGTGTGCGCAAGCCGACCATACGATTCTGGGACTGGAACGAAGGCGCAGTGGTGATCGGATCCTTCCAGTCACTTAAAAATGAAGTGGACATGGAGCAGGCCGACAAGTACGGCATTCAAGTGGTTCGCAGGATTTCCGGTGGCGGTGCCATGTTCATGGAAGCGGGCAACTGCATTACGTATTCCCTCTACGCACCCGAGTCCTTGGTTGATGGTATGAGTTTTGCCGACTCCTATCCATTCCTTGACGCGTGGGTCATGGAAGCACTGGCGAACATCGGCCTCAAGGCTCACTACAAGCCACTGAACGACATTGCCACGGAAGCAGGAAAAATCGGTGGGGCCGCACAAAAGCGGTTCGCCAACGGAGCCATGCTTCATCACGTCACCATGAGCTACGACATTGATGCTCAGAAGATGACGCAAGTCTTGCGCATTGGTCGAGAAAAAATCTCAGACAAGGGGATCACCTCAGCGGTGAAACGGGTGGATCCGTTGAAGTCGCAGACCGATCTTGAACGCATGGACATCATTAAGGTCATGATGGACACCTTCGCTCAACGCACCGGAGCCCAGCAAGCACAACTCGATGATGCGACGCGAAAGGCAGCCCAGGAGCTGGCCGAAACTAAGTTTGCTACGGAACAGTGGACTGCGCGCGTTCCTTAACCGGTGGAAAACAGTTAAAGCAACGGGTCTGCGCAATGCATGGAGCATTGTGCAGACCCGTTGGTTTTGATCAGAACTTAGCGACTAGTTCGGCTGAATGCTTGAGCGTTCAGCGAGCGTTCTAATTCGGCCCGTTCTTCCAGCAGGATACGCCTGAGTGCGCTAGGCGCATGTACATTCTTATCGAGCCAAGCGGTCGCCGCAGCCAGAGCCTGGTTTTCTTCGACTGAACCATCCAAGTCTTGGTGTCCTGGGTAGAGTCCTTCGATTACACGGGTCGAAAACTCCATGCTCATGGTTTCGAAAACCGGAAGAATGGCTGCCCAGAACCGCTCTTCAAATGGGGCAAGCAAGGTTGCTGAACCCATGGAGAAGCCCAATGCTGTTGCCGAGAGTGCATCATTGGACAGCTCACCCGTTTCATCGCGTGCCATCAAGACCATGTCGAAAGCATTTTCTTTCACCGCAGCATCTGGGCGGGCAGCCAAGGCAGTTCGCACCGAATTGAGCGCAATGCTGGTTGGATTCTTCTTAGCGACCTCATGCATAGCGGCTTCGGCAGATTCATCGAGGTTGCCAGCAGCAGCCAGAGCAATATAAGAATTCCACAGCAACTGCTCATCGACCGTAACTTGGTAGGCGTTAGGCTGCTCGCCGAGGAACGCGTCAATTACCTCGCTGGCCACACCAGCTCTTGCCAAGCTTGTCAAAGTTCGTGCGGTGGTGGTTTGCTGATCGCTGCCCGGGGCAAAATCGGTGAGCCACCCGGTCAAAACCTTTGCGGCACGAGCGCGTAAATCTGCCCGCAACTCTGGGGCCACATACTGTGAAATCGACCGGACCAGCTGATCGGTGAGAACACCAAAAACTCCCGCATCGGTCACGGTGTGGGCATGAGCCAGCACTGCATCAACGTAGCTTTGCGCGTCCAGGGTTGCCGAGCGAACAGCGTCCCATAACGAGGCCCAGCAGGTAGCTCGTGGCAAGGAGTCGGCCAGGCCTGACAGGTTTCCCAGCAACGTAGCGCGTGAAGCTGCATCAAATTCAATCAAGGCGTAGGTTTCATCGCCGTCATTAGGCAAGATGAGATCGGGGAGCTTTCGTCCAACCAGGAAATCAAGTGCAACTGACTGGCCCTGGAGTTCTACCGGTACCGAATCCGCGCGTACCAACTTCCCATCACTAAGCTCGTAGGCGCCGACGCTCAATACATGAGGGCGAATGATCGCCTCACCGGATACTGGATCTGTGCCGAACTGATCTAGCTGAGCCTGAGTAATGATGCCCTGATCGTCGGTGCTGTAGGTGACCTTCAGCTTTGGGACGCCACTGGTTTTCAGCCAGGCGTCAGCCCACTGGCGCATATCCCGGCCACTGGCGGTTTCCAAAGCCTGCAAGAAATCTTCCAATGACGTATTGGAGTAGGCATGCTTGCGGAAGTAGGACCGTGCGGCATCGCGGAACGCTTCGGCGCCAACAAATGCAGCTAGCTGCTTGAGCACGCTGGCGCCCTTGGCGTAGGTGATGCCGTCAAAGTTCTGGTCAGCGGCCAGCAGGTCGGGGATATCGGCAACGATCGGGTGGGTGGTCGGCATCTGATCCGCGACATAGGCCCAAGCCTTGCGTCGAGCCGCGAAGGTAGTCCATGCCGTGGTGAAATCGGTAGCTTCATCGTTGGCGAGGGTGCCGATGTAGTCAGCGAAGGACTCTTTGAGCCACAGATCATCCCACCACTTCATGGTGACGAGGTCGCCGAACCACATATGTGCCATCTCATGCATGATGGTGTTGCCGCGTTGTTCGTACTGGCCCTCGGTCGCGTGAGAGGTGAAGACGTAGCGTTCGGTGAAAGTCACCAATCCCGGATTCTCCATGGCGCCGAGGTTGTACTCGGGGACAAAAGCGGAATCGTATTTGCCCCAAGGGTAGGGGTAATCGAAAAGTTCATGGAAGTAGCTCAGCCCGCGGCTGGTCAGATCCAAAATTTCCTGGCCGTCAAAATGTTCGGCCAGCGAGGCGCGACAGGTCGCTGCCAGTTCGATCACGAGCTCTTCGCCGTCGGGCAGTTCTTGTAAGTGCTCGCCGCGCTCTACGTGGTACGGGCCTGCAAGGACTGCGGTGATGTAACTGGAGATTGGCGGGGTGGGGGAGCAGGCTACCGTTTTGGTGCCGTTGTCGTGGAAAACCTCGTCAACGATTGGCTGGTTGCTTGCAAGATGCCAAGCTGCCGGGCCAGTGAGGGTGAAGCGGAAGCTAGTTTTGAGATCTGGCTGTTCAAAACACGCAAAAACTCGTCGCGCTTCGGAGGGTTCAAATTGCGTATAAAGGTAGGTTTCGCCGTCTAGAGGGTCAACAAAGCGGTGTAGTCCTTCGCCGGAGCGTGAGTACAGTGCCTGGCCGGTGACCTTGACGGTGTTCGGCACGTCGGTGCGCAGGGTATCGAAGTAAATGCGCGAGTCCAGCACTGCTGTCGACAGGTCAATGGCCGTGCCATTGACCAAAACTTCCTCTACGGATTCGTGGATGAAGTCGATGAAGGTGTCGGGACGGGCCGAGGAAAAATTCAGTGTTGTCACCGAGCGGTAGCTCGTTGCTGAGGCCTCGGTGGCGTTGCTCAGATCCAACTGCACTTCCGCGAAGTGCCAGGTAATGTTTTCAGCGCGCCAAGCCGCTTCATCGCGTCTCAGGTTTTCATTTGGTGCATAGCGTTCTAGAGTGTCCACCATCCCAGCTTAGCTGTGAAATGAATGTTTGAGACCTCGGGGTGCTAATTAATCGGTTTTCCCCTCATGGTCATTGCGACGACTGGCAAGTAGCGCACGGATCCCATGGAAGTGTTCGGAAATCAGTTTACGGGCGGTCTCAGTGTCATGATCGCGCACCGCGTTGAGGATGTCACGATGATCCTGCGCGGTTTTTGCCGGTTGCGTAATGGCCAGATCGGTGTCGATGGCATCGTAAATCGTGCGATAGACATCCCAGAAGACCCCGAGCAGGTTGGTCAGTAGCTGGTTGCCCAGAGGTTCGAAGAGGATCCGGTGAAAGGCCTTGTCTTGTTCGACGAAGGTCTCATCGCGTGCTGCATGGTCTTCCATTTCGACGACAACTTTTTCCAAAGCGGCCAGATGCTCGTCGGTAACTGAGCGGATAGCCAGGCCGATGAGTCCGGTCTCGAGGGCCTGGCGCACATCAACGAGTTCGTTGGCTTCGTGGCCGTGATGGCGTAGCGACATTTGGCCTCGGAAGGCCAACGAGTCATGCAAGGCGTTGAGATTTTCATCGGCGACAAACATTCCGAAGCCGTGGCGGGTGTCGATGATGCCCAACGCTTGAAGCACTTTAACTGCCTCGCGCAAGGAATTACGCCCTACGCCGAGCTCGGCCATGAGTTCTTGCTCGGTGGGCATAGGGTCTCCAGGCAGAAGACCGCGGTCGAGGATGAGTGAGGTGATGTCATTGGTCAGAGTGCGTAGTCGGGCGCGCGCATCTGATCGGCGTACAGGTGAAGTGCTCAACGAATCCTCCGATGTCCGTGGCTGGGAAATTAATAATGTGAGCCAGTTGACCATATGGTGTGTTTCCCACTACAGTCTAAACCATAGATAGGACATCCTACGTCCTACAACGTAAATTTTTTGATCTTGGAGGTGGCACCGATGGCGCTTAAAGAAGTAGCCAATAAGTCCTTTGCACGTCGAGATTTTCTGAAGATCACCGGAATGGTCGGCGCGGCGGCAGCTTTCTCTGCCAGCTTGTCGGCATGTTCCTCGGATTCTACGAGTACCGGAGGCAACAATGGCGCTGCTTCCGGAACCATTGAAGCCGGAATTTCCTATGCGCTGTCCACCGGATTTGATCCAATGACTTCTTCTGGAGCAACGCCCTTCGCAGCCAACATGCACATTTTTGAAGGACTCGTAGACCTTCACCCAGCAACTCGGGAGCCATATCTGGCTCTGGCCGCCACGGATCCCAAACAAATCGATGACACCACCTGGGAAGTCGAACTGCGCAAGGGCGCAACCTTCCACAATGGTGAACCGGTGACCGTCAAGGATGTTGTCTACTCCTTTGAACGCGTGCTGGATACGAAGAACGCCTCGTTGTTCGCCCAGTTCATCCCGTTCATCAAGACCGTCAAGGCCAAGGGCGAAAACACGGTGCGCTTCACCCTGAACCACGCCTTCCCGCTGTTCGCCACCCGTATTTCCGTCGTCAAGATTGTTCCGGAAGCCTTGGCATCCAAGGACCAGGCAGCCTTTGACGCAGCTCCTGTGGGATCGGGCCCGTACAAGTTCGTTTCGGCAACCAAGGACGACAAGATCGTCTTTGAGAAGTTCGAGAACTACAACGGCAAGTATGCAGCGACCGCAAGCGGTATGACCTGGTATCTGCTCTCGGATGCTGCGGCCCGTGTGACAGCCATGGAATCTGGTCGCGTGCAGGCCATCGAAGATGTTCCTTACCTGGACATGGATCGACTGGCATCCAAGGTCACCGTCAAGAGTGCAGACTCCTTCGGATTGCTGTTCCTGATGTTCAACTGCTCGCAGAAGCCGTTTAATGACGCCAAGGTTCGCCAGGCATTGCACTACGGCCTGGACACCGCATCAATCATCAACACCGCCCTGCTGGGTAACGCCAAACCTGCCAGCTCGTACGTTCAGGAAAGTCACCCGCAGTACATCAAAGCTGACACGGTGTATTCGTACGACGCTGATAAGGCTGCAGCATTGCTCAAGGAAGCCGGCGTGGACAAGCTTGAATTTGAGCTGTTGACCACCGACACCTCGTGGGTCAAGGACATTGCGCCACTGATCCTTGAATCTTGGAACAAGATTCCCGGTGTCAAGGTGAGCATGAAGAACCTGCAGTCCGGCGCGTTGTACACCGACAACGTCGACAGCGGAAAGTTCAGTGTAGTCGCAGCACCAGGTGACCCGTCGGTGTTCGGCAACGATCTTGATCTGCTGTTGAGCTGGTTCTACCGCGGCGACGTGTGGCCTAAGGCCCGGTTCCGCTGGAACGACACCGCAGACTACAAGGAACTGCAAAAGCAGCTGGACGCAGCTGTGAAAACTGACGACAAGAATAAGGCCATGGAAGCGTGGGGCAAGGCAATCAACATCGTGGCCGAGCAAGCGCCGCTCTACCCGATCTTGCACCGCCAGCTGCCTTCGGCCTGGGATGAAAATGCGCTGGAAGGCTTCCAGCCATTGCCTACCACGGGCATATCGTTCGTCGGCGTCGGACGCAAAGCCTAACCGTCGTTTGGCTCCGACTCGCACCGCGACTTGACCACGGTGCGAGCCGGAGACCCGGCACCTTGTACTGCACACTTCGATAACCAACGGAGTTATTTCATGGGGAATTTCCTCAACCTGCTCTTACGCCGCCTCGCCGCGCTGCCAGTGATGATCCTGGGCATCTCGGCGATGGTCTTCATCATCATGAAGCTGGCCCCCGGCGACGAAGCCACCACCGCACTGGGTGAAAGTGCTTCCGAAGCGGCCAAAGTAGCCTACCGCGAAGAACGCGGCCTGAATGACCCGTTGGTCATCCAGTATTTCAAGTTCATTGGCCAGCTAGTTCGCTTTGACTTCGGCGTGACCACGCCACCGGCCCAATCGGTCTCCGAGATGATTAGCAAGGCCTTCCCGCTGACCTTGCAACTCACCTTCCTCGGCGTGATTATTGCCGTCATTATTTCGTTGGCTTTCGGCCTGCTCGGTGCCTTGTACCGAGACCAGTGGCCGGATCAAGTGGTACGCATTTTCTCCATTGCCGCCATCGCGACCCCCTCGTTCTGGCTGGGCATCTTGCTCATCCAGTGGTTCGCCCTTGGAACCAACCCGCTCTTCCCTTCCGGTGGCTCAGCACCAGCTGGCTCCTCACTGGGGACCTGGTTCTTGCACATGCTGCTACCAGCCTTGGCCTTGGCAATTCCGGTGTCTGCATCGCTGACCCGCGTAGTACGTACCTCGATGGTTGAAGAACTGGACCGAGACTACGTGCGCACCGCCATCGGCAACGGCGTTCCACGCAGCGAGGTAATCTCCCGCAACGTGCTGCGCAACGCTCTGGTCACCCCGGTCACCGTGCTCGGCCTGCGCATCGGCTACCTGCTTGGCGGCGCCGTAGTGATCGAAATGATCTTCTCCCTGCCGGGCATGGGACAGCTGATCATGAATGGCATCACCAACAAGGACACCGCCCTGGTCCAGGGCGTGACCCTGACCATCGCGATGACCTTCGTTCTGGTGAACATCGTTGTCGACTTGCTCTACTTGCTGATCAACCCACGTATTAGGACGGTGTAGCGATGACCATCATGGCTCCACGCAATAACCTGGTCACCCGGCTTTCTTCCGGCGGCACCCGATTCAAGGCACTGCCGGTAGGATCAAAAATCGCTTTGGCCTTCCTGGTCATCATCGCGCTGCTGGCGGCCTTTGCGCCCTTGATCGCACCACATGATCCACTGGCCACCGGTATTCCGGCGCAGAAGCCCGGTGCCGAGCACTTCTTCGGCACCGATCGCCTGGGTCGCGATATCTTTTCCCGACTGCTCTTTGGCGCCCAAGCCTCGCTGATCGTAGGTCTCGGATCCGTAGCTTTGGCCCTGGTCCTCGGCGGACTCTTCGGGGCGCTGGCAGCCACCAGCGCCAAATGGGCCAATGAAACTATCATGCGCATTATGGACATGGTGATGGCCTTCCCAGGCATCGCCTTGGCCGCAGCACTGTTGGCTTCACTGGGCAACACCCTGCCGGTGATCATCTTGTCGATTGCCATTATCTACACCCCACAGATCGCTCGTGTGGTGCGCGCCAACGTCCTGGCGCAATGGGGCGAAGACTATGTGCGAGCCGAACGCGTCATCGGCGCCGGTCGCTTCTTCATCCTCGGCACCCACGTGTTGCGCAACTGCGCCGCCCCGGTCCTGGTTTTCGCCACCGTGATGGTTGCCGACGCGATCATCCTCGAGGCGTCGCTGTCCTTCCTTGGCGCAGGCATCCAGGACCCGGCACCGAGCTGGGGCAACGTGATCTCCTATGGCCGAAACTTGGTGCTCAACGGTGCCTGGTGGGCCACCACCTTTGCCGGTCTGGTGATCCTGTTGACCGTGCTGGCATTGAACATTCTGGCCGAAGGCATGACCGACGCCCTGGTCAATACCAAGGGCACAGGTGCCAAGGCCAAGGGTTCATCCGCTACAGTGGCCAAGGCCAAGCCAACGATGGCGCCGGAGGCTGTGCAACGGCTTCGCGACGAACTTGATCTGCTGGCTGTTGCCGAGGCCAAGCGCACCGACCGCCTGATCCTGGACACCACTTCGGGTGCGCCGCGCACCATCCTAGAGGTCAAAAACCTGTCCATTCGCTTCCCGGAACGCTACGGGCAGACCCCGATCGTGCAGAACGTCTCGTTCTCGGTGCGCGAGGGCGAAACCATGGCGCTGGTGGGCGAATCCGGTTGCGGCAAGTCCATCACCTCGCTGGCCATCATGGGTCTGCTACCCAAGAGCGCCAAGCTTTCGGGATCGATCACCTTCGAAGGCAAGGAACTGCTGCCAGCCACCGCGGACGGCGGCACCCTGGCCGGTGACGACAAGGTCTACAAGGGCCTGCGTGGCGAACAAATCGCCATGGTCTACCAGGATGCCCTCTCTAGCCTGAACCCCTCGATGCTGATCGGCGACCAGCTGCGTCAGCTCACCCGACGCGGTGGACGCAAAACCCCCGAGGAACTGCTGAGCCTGGTCAAACTCGACGCGAAGCGCACCCTGCGCTCCTACCCGCATGAGCTCTCCGGTGGGCAGCGCCAGCGTGTGCTGATCGCCATGGCGCTCTCACGCAGCCCCAAGCTGGTGGTCTGCGATGAGCCGACCACCGCCCTGGATGTCACCGTGCAGAAGCAGGTGGTCGAGCTGCTCAATGAACTGCGCGAGCAGCTGGGCTTCGCCATGGTCTTCGTCTCCCACGACCTGGCACTGGTCGCCTCCCTGGCACACCGGGTCACCGTGATGTATGCCGGCCAGGTGGTGGAATCCGGTCCGATCAGCGACGTGCTGGCCAACCCGCACCACGAATACACCCGCGGGCTATTGGGTGCTGTGCTCTCCATCGAATCCCAGGCACAGCGACTGCACCAGATCCCAGGGACCGTGCCAAGCCCTTACGACTTTGCGGCAGGAGACCGCTTCGCTGAGCGTTCGCTGCGCAGCGAGGCAGATCCAACCCAGCACCTGTCCTTTGTCCCGGTGGCCGAGGGTAGCGAACACCGCTGGGCCAGCCACCTTGAATCGGCCGCCGAGCAGAACACCGCACAGGCAGGAGCAGCACAATGAGCCAAGCACCAGTCATCGAACTGCGCGATATCCACGTCCACCACAAAATCCGCGGCGGTAAGCTGTTTTCCCCGCGCCTGATCAAGGCGGTCAACGGGGTGAACTTTGAGGTTCATCGCGGGCAGACCGTGGGTATCGTGGGCGAATCCGGCTGTGGCAAGTCCACCCTGGCCTCGGTGCTGGTGGGACTGCAAGAACCCACCAGCGGCCAAGTGCTCTTCAACGGCACGGCGGTGGGAAAGCGCACCGCGGCGGCCCGCAAGGAGTTCGGTCGTTCGGTGGGAGTGGTCTTCCAGGACCCGGCCACCGCACTGAATCCGCGCATGTCCATTATGGATACGCTCACCGACCCGCTGCGTGTGCACGGGATCGGCAACGACACTTCGCGCCAGGCTAAAGCCCTGGAGCTGCTGAACGTAGTGGGACTGCCCGCCTCAGCCGCCTCGGCCCTGCCCAGCCAAGTCTCCGGCGGCCAGCGCCAGCGTGTGGCCATCGCCCGCGCCTTGGCTCTGGAGCCCGAGGTGATCGTGGCCGATGAGCCCACCAGTGCGCTGGATGTTTCGGTGCGCGCCCAGGTGCTCAACCTGCTCACAGACCTGAAAACCCAGCTGAATCTGGCCATGGTTTTCATCTCCCATGACATTCAAACCGTTCGCTACGTCTCGGACGTGATCTGCGTGATGAATGCCGGGCAGATCGTCGAACGCGGCACTGCCGCGCAGGTATTTGACGCGCCAACCAATGACTACACCCGCACGCTGCTGGGTGCCGCTCCGGCCCTGCTGGAGCACTAATAATCACCGCCTGCATTATGCAGGCTTCACAAGAAGGACCCGATTTCCGTGGCTTACCAGAACAACCCTAAATACACCGGCGTCATCCCACCGGTAGTGACCCCGCGCAACGCCGACGGAACCATCGATACCATCGGCCTGGACGCCGTGGTCGAACACCTCATCAATGGGGGAGTCACCGGCCTGTTCGTGTTGGGCTCCTCGGGCGAAGTCCCCTACCTGACCAACGACGAACGCGATGGCGTGCTGCGCCAGATCGTCGCCACCACCGCAGGACGCGTGCCGGTCTTGGTCGGCGCTAGCGAGCAGACTACCGCCCGCGTCATCGACGAAGGCCAGCGCCTGATCGCCCTGGGCGCCGATGCGTTGGTGGTGACCACCCCGTTCTACGCGATCTCCAATGCACCTGAAATCGAGGCGCACTTCACCGCTATCCACGATGCGCTGAAGGTGGATATCTTCGCCTACGACGTACCGGTGCGCACCCACCACAAGCTTCCGCTGGATGTGGCCATCCGCTTGGCGCAGTCCGGTGCGATCGTGGGTGTGAAGGATTCCTCGGGCGACGATGTCTCCTTCCGCCAACTGCTGCTGGCCGCCAAAGATGTTGAGGGCTTCTCGGTGTTTACCGGCCACGAAGTGGTCGTTGATGGTGCGCTGCTTGGTGGCGCGCACGGCGTGGTCCCGGGCTTGGGCAATGTTGATCCCGCCGGGTACCGACGACTGTTTGATTTGGCGCAGGCCGGCGACTGGGCTGGTGCGGCCGCTGAACAGGACCGTCTGGCCCGCGTCTTCGACATCGTTTACACCCCAGATGCTTCGCGCGTCTCCCCGGGTGCCGCTGGCTTGGGCGCCTTCAAGACTGCACTGGTTGAGCTGGGCGTGATCTCCTCGAATACGATGAGCGCACCAATGGTGAGCCTGGATGAGACAGAAGCGACCAAGATCCGCGAGATCCTCGCCGAAACCGGCCTGCTGGCTGTCGCCGCGAAGTAGGCCAACAGCCAGTGCAAAAACAACTACGAGGCACCGGCGAGGTGCTGGCCTTAGATATTGGCGGCACCAAAATCGCCGGTGCCCTCGTGCGTCGCGACGGCAGCATTACGGCGCGGACACAGTTGCCGACCCCGGCCACCGAAGGTTCGCGGGCCATCATCACCGCGATGCTCCAGGTGATCAACGAGCTGCGGGATCGCGGCCAGGGCATGGTGCAGGGCTTGGGCCTAGGCGCCGCCGGGGTGATCGACCCACATACCGCCAAGGTCCTGTCGGCTACCGATACGCTCACTGGCTGGGCCGGCACCGATCTGTCCGGTGAGCTGGGCGCCCGCACCGGTTTGCCGGTGCGGGCGGTCAACGACGTGCACGCCCATGGCCTGGGAGAAGCACGATTTGGCGCAGGTGTCGGCTCTACAGACATGCTGCTTTTGGCTGTCGGGACCGGCATCGGCGGAGCCTACCTGCATCAGGGGCGGCTGGTTTCCGGCCGCCATCATGTGGCCGGTCATATGGGACATATCGATTCGGTGCACGCCGCCGGGCTGAAATGCTCCTGCGGGCGCAACGGGCATGTGGAAGCCATCGGTTCAGGGCCGGCGATCTACCGCCACTACCAGCGTCTGGCCAACGATTCATCGGTGGTTGATACCCGCCAGGTCGCTGACTTAGCACGAGCCGGGGATGCCCAGGCACGGACCGCCCTGGAAACCGGTGGGTTCGCCGTCGGATCCGCTGCCGGTTCGCTGGCCAATGTGCTCGATCCGCAGAGTCTGGTGATCGCCGGCGGCATGGCCCAGGCCGGGCAGATGTGGTGGGATGCGGTACGTGCCGGATTTGCCGCCAGCGCCATCAACGCCTTGGCCTCAACCAAGCTACTGCCAGCGGCCCTGGGCACCGACGCGGCGTTACTTGGAGCCGCCAGCCTATTCTGGAACGAAGATTTTGAGGAGAACACAGATGTTGCTCACCGCAGCTGAACTTGAAGCACTGCGTGGACGGTTGATCGTTTCGGCGCAAGCCTACCCGGGCGAACCGATGCGCACCCCGCAGACTATGGCGCAGGTAGCTGCCTCTGCGGTGATTGGCGGTGCTGCCGCGGTGCGGGTCCAGGGCATCGCCGATATCCAGTTCACCCGTTCAGCGGTTGAGGTTCCGGTGATTGGCTTGTTCAAGGACGGCCACGACGGCGTCTTCATCACTCCCACCATCGCCCATGCTGTGGCGGTGGCTGCGGCAGGTGCTCATATTGTCGCCCTGGACGGCACCCGTCGACCGCGCCCAGATGGCAAGAGCCTGGCCGAAACGATCGCTGCGGTTCACCAGCGCAGCACCGCGCTGGTCATGGCCGACTGCGGATCGTTGGATGACGCCCTGGCTGCTGCCGAGGCAGGGGCCGATCTGATCGGCACCACCCTGGCTGGATATAGCGGCGAGCGGGAGAAAACCGAGGGACCAGATCTAGAACTGATTGAACAAATAGCTCACGCCGGACTCGGGCTCCCACTGATTGCCGAGGGCAGAATCCACACCCCGGCGCAGGCTCGTTCAGCGATGGATGCCGGCGCCTTTGCCGTGGTGGTCGGTACGGCGATTACGCACCCTGCGACGATTACCGGATGGTTCGATGCTGCATTGCGGGCCTGACGTTTTTCCTTGCTTGGATAATCTGACCTAGGGTTAAAGGCAACACCCGCATTTTTGAGCATCGGAGAAAGCCAGTGGACACCTTTATCAAGGGACCTTCCAAGCGTGACGTCGCAGGAATGAAAGCTGCCTTTGGCGCCATAGAAGCTTCCGAGGTGATCTCGGTGTTGTACAAAACCGAACGCTTCGGAAATTTCCTGGTCACCGGTGCCGCTCACACGACCGTTCTGGATGATGTGATGGTCGGTGGACTGAACGCCGCCGCGGCTAAAAAGAAGGCCAAGGCCAACGACGGCTCCGAGACGATGCAACGGCAACCGGATAAGGATGTCAGGGCATTCCCGGCCGCGTTTGAGGGTGAATTCTCACCTCAGGACATCGAAGTTTCAAAGCTCTCCCATGGTGATCTCGTCGTTGCTTCCTTCAGCCAGGACCCATATGGAGACTTTGTGATCACCGGCGTCGTTACCGAAGCAGAAAATGATCGCACCTACCTCATGGTCGGCCCATGGATCTTGCAGACCGCGCAGGGCACAGCCCCTCGGCTGTTGAGCATCCAGTTGGTTGCCGGCAACGGAACACACGTTGCACCGGTGCCTACACGCCGAGGTTTGGTGGAAGTAGACGGACTAGTCTAGCGGTCCGTGGAGCGCAGAGCCTCACCGAGGATCCGTCCAGCCTCATCAAAGGTGCCCGGATTTGGGCCAGAATAGTTCAGCCGCAGATATTGGCCGGATTCTTCGGCGGGGAACCAGCTTGCACCTGGAGCGATGGCGAGTTTGCGGGATTCGCACTCGCGTTCCAACGCGCGCAGATTAGTTCCATCGGGCAATTGAACCCACAGATTCAACCCGCCCGGCGGAATCAGTTGCAAGTGCGCTTCGGGAACATGCCGAACCAGTGAGTCGATGAGCAAATCGCGCCGGCTAGCTAGTTGCTGGCGCAGGGAGCGCAAGTGAGTTCGCCATCCAGGTTGACTCACCACATCAAGGGCCACTGCTTGCAGGGGGCCACTCACATACATGGATTGTGCTTGGTGATCTGCCAGGATCCTCTCTCGCGCCGGACCGCGGGCAATCAACCCCGCCACACGCACCGCTGGCGAAACGCTCTTGGTCAACGAACGCAGGTAGACCACGTGGCCGTTATCTTCGCGGGCTGCCAATGCAGATGAGTCACTGCTGATTCCAAAATCTTTGGCCCAGTCATCTTCGATGAGGAAAGCACCTCGGGTTTTGAGGATGCCAAGAACCCGTTCCGATACTTCCGGGCTCCATTGAGCACCGGTGGGATTGGCGAAATTGGGATGTGCGTACAGTGCGCGGGCTCCCGTCCTCTCGAAAGCACGATCCAGCTCTTGGGGATCTGGTCCTTGCGGGCCAGCGGGGATGGGGATGAGTGTAACGCCCACTTGTGCGGCGGCGAGGATGGCTCCCCAATAGGTGGGTGATTCGATCAGCATTGGATTCCCCTCGCCAACCAGCGCCCTGAAGATTGAACTCAGACCGCTCTGACTTCCGGGCAACACGATGACATCCCGGGCACTGGGGGCACTGAGTCCAGGAAGCATCTGTTCCGCGAGCTCGCTTGCGAACCATGCCTGCAGCTCCGGTAGTCCAGCGGCTTCGGTTCGTTGTAAGACCGACTCACTGCGTGCCACTCGTGCGAAGGCGGACTTCACCAATCGTTCTGGCAGAAGTTCCCTGTCCGGGTATCCCGAATGCAGCGAGATGAAATCGTTGGGCAGCGTGCGTTGGCTGGGGTGCACCTCGGGTAGTTTTTGTCGCGGAATACCCAAGGCCGCGGTCTGCCATCCATAGTCGTACGGTCGCGTTACGGGTGTCGCTCGAACAAAGGTTCCAATGCCAGGGCGCGACTCGATCAATCCCTGGGCGATCAGTGTCCTTAGGGCTTTTTGTACGGTAACAGGGCTGACTGCATGCTCAGCGACTAGCTGCCGAGTCGAGGGCAACTGCGTTCCAGCCGGCGCACGGGAAATCCAGTTGCGCAGTATCGAAACTAGATTTTCACTGCTACTGTTAATCATGAAAGCTGATGATACCGCTACTCTTTCGAAGTCACAACCGCTACTGAACTCTCCGGCAGGTTTGCTCTGGGGTCTGCTCGGAGTTTGCGCTTTTTCCTTGACCGTCCCCTTCACTCGAATTGCTGTGGCCAACGAGGGAATGGACCCGCTGTTTATCGGCGCTGGACGCGCAGTCATCGCGGCAATCTTGGCCGCCGTCGCCCTGTGGGCCACCAAACAACAACGCCCAAGTCCCAAACAATGGATACGGCTGGCCGTGGTAGCTGGCGGCGTTGTGGTCGGTTTCCCACTGCTCACCTCCTTCGCCCTGACGAGCGTGCCTGCCAATCACGGAGCTGTGGTGACCGCTTTCCTCCCTGCCGCAACCGCGGTCGCTGCAGTCATCCGCACGAAGGAACGAACGCGCGCCTCATTTTGGTGCGCGGCAGGGCTCGGGGCGCTAGCCGCGGTGATCTTTGCAGTGATCAGTGGTGGGGGACTGGCTGGACTTCAACTTGCGGATTTACTGCTCTTCGCGGCAGTCATTGTTTGCGCGATCGGCTATGCGGAAGGCGGACTACTGGCCCGCGAATTGGGTTCGTGGCAGACAATTTCGTGGGCCCTCATCCTGGCCCTGCCGCTGATGCTAGTGCTGAGCCTGGTCAGTGTCAGCCATCAGGTTCCAACCGGTGGTATTGCCGCCTGGGGATCCCTCGCCTACTTAGGCATGGTCAGCATGTTCCTAGGGTTTGTGGCCTGGTACCGGGGTTTGGCCATCGGGCCAATGTCACGAGTCAGCCAAGTCCAGCTAGCCCAACCCGTGATGACCCTTGGATGGGCAGCTTTGATTTTGGGTGAACAGCTTGGCTGGGTCACCATCGCAGGTGGACTTGCAGTCATTGCCTGCGCCTTGTTTGCAATTCGTTCAAGAGGCACCGTTACGACTCCCGCCACTAGAAACGCAGATTCACATTCAACCAACTAAACAGTGCTTCTGGCACGATGAGAACATCCGAAACCGAAAGAGATGAACGTGGCCACATTTACCGGGTTGAGCGCTTTCCCGCTAACTCCTTTCGCAGATGATCACGTGGACGAGTCCGCTTTTATCAGGCTGGTACAGCGACTTACTTGCGCAGGCGTAGATTCCATCACCGCTCTTGGATCCACCGGATCCTACATGTATCTGAGTCGGAACGAGCGAGCCCATGTCGCTAAGCTTGCGGTGGAACATGCTGCTGGTACGCCCGTCATTATTGGCGTCGGCGCGATGCGCACTTCACAAGTGCTCGAGCACATTGACGATGCCGTAGCGGCCGGGGCCCAAGGCGTCTTGTTAGCTCCTGTTGGCTACCAAGCGCTGAGCGAAGCAGAGGTCTTGGACCTCTATCGGGCAGCAACCAAACACAGTGACCGGCCAGTGATTGTCTATGACAATCCGCGAACAACACATTTCGAATTCACCGATGACCTGTATGCGCGAATTGCCAGCTTGCCGGGCATTGCGTCGATCAAGATACCAGGGGTTCCTAGCCACCCAGGGAAGGCTAAAAAACATGTTCAAGCGATTCGCAGTTTGTTGCCTGAACATGTGAGCATCGGTGTTTCCGGTGACGCGTTCGGCGCGGCAGGTCTCATCGCTGGATGCGATGGCTGGTACACAGCCGTTGGCGGAACCATTCCGAGCCCAATGGTAGATATCACCCGCGCAGTTCAAGCGGGCGATCATCAACGGGCTCTTGAAATCTCCGCCCACCTTGAACCTTTGTGGTCCTTATTCACTGAATTCGGTGGGAGTCTGAGAATCAGTGCAGCTATCGCCGAACACCTCGAGTTGGTGAAAACCAACTGTTTGCCTCTGCCCGTTCGAGGACTAGCCTTGGATCAGCGTCAACGACTGATCACTATATTGTGCAATCTTGGGCTGGATGAGACCGTCGGAGGGTAACTGAGTTAGGTACGAATCCTCGACACGCATGTCGTTTTCTGATGCCGGCTCGCCAACCTGTTTGGTCCTTGCGCTGGTGCTGCGAATCTGGCGGAAAAATGATCACACTCGTAGCATGATTGCAGTTGACCCAGGTGACTTTCTGAGAGCGAAGGTGGAAAATATATGGGCCGTATCAAAAGATTTGATCATATCGGCGTTACTGTGGCGGACCTTGATGAAGTCACTAACTTTTTTGTAGCACTGGGCCTGAAGGTGGATGGTCGCGCAGATGGCCTTGAAGGTGACTTTTTGGAAACCGTCAGCGGCGTGCCTGACTCGCGCACCAACATCGTAATGCTGAAGGCTCCTGGTAGCGATGTGGGAATCGAGCTGTCCAGCTTTGAAAAACCCGCGCACGGTCCAGGGCAACCTGATGCCATGGCCAACGACATCGGGCTTCGATCACTGGCCTTTGAGGTTGATAACTTGCGGGAAACAGTGGACGAGCTGGAGAAGCAGGGCTATGGGCTGATTGGCGGAATTGGAGAGTATGAAGGCGTATGGACCATGGCGTACATCCGAGGGCCAGAAGGCCTGATCATCGCGCTCGCCCAGCACCTGTGACACCCCTTAACCAAAATTATGGTGTCCGACTTCACTTCGCTGAAGTCGGACACCATATTTATTTGGCTTAAGCTGAAGCCTTCTTCAAGGACTTTTCGCTAATTGGCGCGTTGTCGCTGGCACGCAGTTTGCGGAAGTAGTCCATGGCTTCATCCTGGCGCTCTGCCTCGGAACCGTCGGAGATGTCGGCACGCAGATGATCTTGGGTGTAGCCGAACGCGTCAACCAGATCCTGGGCGTGGGGGCGCAAGCGGGCGAGCAACCGGTTGAGGTACGCCGGCAAGGTACGTGCACGCTGCATTGACAAGTGACCATTAGCCAAGAACCATCCCAGGTCCTCTTCAACCAGGGTTAGCGTGAAAACATCGCGGAGCCAGGTGAGCACCTCGGCGGTTGCCGGGTCAGAGACCTTCTCCAGTGCCGCGGTAAATGCTTCCCAGCGAAGTAGCTGACCGTGATCCCGGGCTGCGGAAATCAGCAGGTCCTGGTTTTCGTTGAAGGCCTGAGCCGCTTTGATCGGATTCTTACCTGCAGCGCGAAGTGCATTGGCCACTTCAGCAACCTTGGCGTTGATTCGATCGGTGAGCAAAGTCTTCTGATTAGCGGAATCCTTGAAGAAGTTAGCGCTCTTGCGTTCATCGGAAACGTCAGCCAAGGCCTGGCCAACACTGCGAAGACCAGAACGGTGCAGCGCGGTATTTCCAACTTGCTTGGCAGCATAGAGTGCCATGGCACCGGTATCGAGCTTGCGGAATTCCGCAGCATAATCGGTGAGCAGGCGCTTGCCAACAAGCTGCAGCAAGACGTTATTGTCGCCTTCAAAGGTGACGTAGACATCGAGGTCCTGGTAGAGCTGGGTGAAACGGTTCTTTGCAATGAAGCCGGAGCCTCCGCAAGCCTCGCGGCATTCCTGCAGCGTATCTAGCGCGTCCCACGTGCTCAACGGCTTCAAAGCGGCTGCGAGGGTTTCCAAGTCTTGACGGTCGTCATCGCTATCGGCTCGACCGGAGAAGACAGCATCAAACTTGTCGAGCAGTCCATCATGGGCAAACGACGACGCGTAAGTTCGCGCTAGTCGAGTGATCAAGCGACGCTGGTGGCGCTGATAGTCCAGCAGGGTGGTTTCTTCGGTATCTGAGGTGGAATTGAACTGCCGACGCTGATTTCCATAAGTCACAGCGATCTGTAGACCAATTTTTGATGCACTAGTGGCGGCACCATCAAGGGAGACTCGTCCTTGGACCAGGGTGCCGAGCATGGTGAAGAAACGGCGACCCGGAGAAGGAATAGGGGAGCTATAGCTGCCATCTGCAGCGACGTTGCCGTAGCGGTTGAGCAGGTTGGTTCGTGGCACACGAACATTGGTGAAATGCAGTCGACCATTGTCGATGCCGTTCAGACCACCCTTGAGTCCATCGTCTTCTCCGCCAATGGCTGGGAGGAAGTTGCCCGCTTCGTCGCGGATGGGCACGTAGAAGCAGTGGACTCCATGGTTGACACCCTTGGTGATGAGCTGGGCAAAGACCGTGGCTGCTTTGCCATGCAATGCGGCGTTGCCCAAGAACTCTTTCCATGCAGCTTTGAAAGGGGTGTGGATGACGAATTCTTCGGTCTGCTCATCATAGGTTGCGGTGGTTGCTACCGATGCGACATCTGATCCGTGACCGATTTCGGTCATGGCGAAGGCGCCTGGTGTAGTCAGATTCATGGCGTCGGGCAGCCACTTGGCGTGGTGCTCTTCGGTGCCTAGGTGAAGGATTGCGCCGGCAAAGAGGCCCCACTGCACTCCGGCCTTGATCTGCAAGGATGGGTCAGCGGCGACGAGTTCTTCAAAGGAAGCGATGGAGCCTCCGTGGTCGTCGTATCCGCCGAATTTAGCTGGGAAGGCTCGTTGAACTGCTTCTTCCTCGACAAGTAGGCTGAGCTGTCCCAGAACACGTTCACGATGGTCGTCCATGCCCAGCAGTGGATCACGCTGAAGTTCCGGGCGAGCTGCCCGTGCGCGCGAGGCCTTGCGGATTTCGGCGTAAGGGCCGAGGAGCTGTTCGGCCAGATCGGTGACGTTGATGCGGTTCTCGCTCATGACGTGCCTTTCATACTTAGTTGAGTCGGAATTTGATGCGTTGTTGTTCATGCGTTTTTTGAATCAGAGGTAGAAGCGATGCCATAGGCTAACCAATTGGTCAGTTCCTGGGCCATCGTTTCGAGGCTCGGCTTTGAGTCTGATTCCGGTTGGCGTAGCCACTGTTCACCTGCCGCGCGCACCATGCCAAGGGCCGCGCGTGGCCACAAATTCAATGCAGCAGTTGTTGCCTTTTGGTCGTACAACTTCAGTAGTCGAACGCTGATCAGTTCAGAGGCTTCATCGAAGAAGTCGTTCAGCGCTCCAGCTGATTCGTCGTCTGCTGAGCGTTGTGCACCGGTCACGAAGTAATAGAGGTTGGGGCTGTTGGTCGCCAACTCAAGGTAGGCGGTGACCATGGCATGCAAGGAACTGAGTTCCTGATCCTTGGCTAGCGCGGCGGCGATGACGCGGTCACGGAAGTCATTGATGACTTTGGCGCTGAGGGCCTGACGCAGCCCTTCCTTATCGCCGAAGTATCGGTAATAAACAGGCTTGGATGTTTTCGCGTGACTGGCGATGTCCTCCATGGATACCTGGGGCCCAAGCTTATGCACCGCTTTGCGTGCCAGTTTGAGCAGTTCTTCGTGGCGGGCGGTGCGATGCGCGTGCCAGCGCACCGAGCGACCGTCAGTTTCACCGTCTATTACTTCCGTGATCTTGTTCACGTTACTCACAGTATCATGTACTCTTGGTTACAGTAATAGGAGTCACAACAATCCATGTAGGAGTTTTTGAACATGACCCAGCAGTCCGTGCGCAATGCCGTGATTATCGGTGGCAATCGCATTCCCTTTGCTCGTTCCAACACCGCCTACGTCAACGCGTCGAACCAAGACATGTTCACCGCTGCACTGGAAGGTCTCATTGCTCGCTTTGGTTTGCAGGGCCAGCGCATGGGTGCGGTGAGCGGCGGAGCGGTGCTGAAACATTCCAAGGACTTCAACCTCGTTCGTGAATCAGTCCTCGGCTCCTCCCTGGATCCGGCAACCCCGGCCTATGACGTGCAGATGGCGTGCGCCACGGGCATGGAAGCCATCGGATCGCTGGCCAACAAGATCAAGCTCGGCCAACTCGAATCAGCCATTGGCGGCGGCGTCGATACCACTTCGGATGCCCCGATTGCTGTTTCGGAATCTCTGCGCGGAATCCTTTTGGAACTGGCGCGTGCCCGCAGCACCAAGGCCAAGCTGTCCGCACTAGCAAAGATTCGCCCCTCGCATCTGGCACCATCGGCACCAGGAACCGGTGAACCACGCACCGGTTTGTCCATGGGTGATCACCAAGCGCTGACCACCAAGGCCTGGGGGATTTCCCGCGAAGCACAAGATGAGTTGGCACTGGCCAGCCACAAGAATCTTGCTGCAGCCTACGACCGAGGATTCTTCAACGACCTCATCACTCCGTTTAACGGTCTAGCCAAGGACAATAACCTGCGCGCCGATTCGACCCTTGAAAAGCTGGGCAAGCTCAAGCCCGCTTTCGGCAAGAATCTTGGCGAAGACGCCACGATGACCGCCGGCAATTCCACGCCACTGACCGATGGAGCTTCAGCGGTACTTCTGGGTAGTGAAGATTACGCCCGAGAACATGATCTGCCGATGCTTGCCAACTTCGTTGATTTTGAAGCTGCCGCAGTGGACTTTGTCCATGGCGCTGAAGGATTGCTGATGGCTCCGGCCTATGCCACTGCCCGGATGCTCAAGCGAAACAACCTCAGCCTGCAGGACTTCGATTACTACGAGATTCATGAAGCCTTTGCTGGAACTGTTTTGTCGACTCTTAAGGCATGGGAAGATGAAGAATTCTGCCGCGAGAAGCTGGGACTGGAAGCACCGCTGGGTGCCATCGACCGCACGAAACTGAACGTCAATGGCTCCTCGCTGGCAGCCGGACATCCCTTCGCCGCCACCGGCGGCCGTATCATCGCCAGTACCGCGAAGATGCTGCATGAAAAGGGCTCGGGTCGTGCTTTGATCTCAGTCTGCGCTGCAGGTGGACAAGGCGTCGTTGCAATTTTGGAGGCGCGCAACTAATGGCAGACAAGTACATGGAACTGGTCAACACCGGGGTGACCAAGAAACTGGCAAAGCTTTTGGGTTTGCCTCGTCCGCCGCGACTGCGTCGCTACACTGCGCAGGGCCCGCTACTGCCTGGCCCGCTGCTAGTGCTCGGAGCGTCTTCGCACGCGCAGGAGCTGAGCGACATCCTGGTCTCTTGGGGGCTGGATGTTCGTCGGCACGACGCGGGCTCGGCCAAACTCGGCGGGATCATCTTGTTGCTCGATGAGCTGGAAGATCCGCAGTCGCTCTCTCCAATCATGCTCAGCGCAGGACGCGCTCTGCGCCAACTTCTGCCAGGCGCTCGGGTCGTCTCCGTCTCTCGACCTGCCACCGCGCAGGACGCCCCGGCCGTTGCAGCTGTGCGTCAAGGCATCGACGGAACCATTCGTTCGCTTGGACGGGAAATGCGCGCTGGCTCCACCGCCAACGGCATCGTCCTTGAAGAATCCACCACTGCGGTGAGCCCGAGTGCATTGGCCGCTCTGCGCTTCTTCTTCTCCGGACGTAGCGCGTACATTGACGGTCAGTTCTTGACTGTGCGCAATGAACAAGGCGCACTACCTGCAGATTTCGCTCAGCCATTGGCCGGGAAAGTCGCAGTGGTCACTGGAGCTGCACGTGGAATTGGCGCAGCGATCGCCCGTACCTTGGCCCGAGATGGTGCCCAAGTTGTCGTGGTGGATATGCCACAGGCGGGGGACTCGCTGGCGAAAGTTGCCAATGCCATCGGTGCGACGACCCTTCAGTTGGACGTGACAGCGCCGGATGCTGGTCAGCAAATTATGGATCATGCCATTGGGCGTCATGGGTCGCTAGATCTTGTGGTGCACAATGCTGGCATTACCCGGGATAAGCTGCTGGCCAACATGGACGCTGCTCGTTGGGATTCGGTCATCGCGGTGAACATCGCTTCTCAGTTGCGCATGAACGAAGCTTTCTTGGCAGCGAAACTGCCAAACCTGCGTATCGTGTCGCTGGCTTCCACTTCAGGTATCGCCGGGAACCGCGGACAAACAAACTACGCTGCGTCTAAGGGCGGAGTCATTGGCATGGTGCGTTCGAGCGCCAAACTATTTGCTGAAAATGGTGGATCCATTGCCGCGGTAGCTCCAGGATTCATTGAAACAGAAATGACGGCCAAGATTCCTCTGGGCACACGCACCGTGGCGCGCATGGTACTTCCATCGCTGATGCAGGGTGGCCTGCCGGAAGACGTGGCTGAAGCCATTAGCTTCCTTGGGTCAGACGCCGCCGCGGGTCTTAACGGACAGGTTCTTCGTGTGTGTGGCCAGTCGCTGGTTGGGGCCTAAATGAGTGCGTTGATCGTCTCCGAGATTCCTTCCATGGCTTCGGTCTATGCCAAGGCCGCAAAAACTCTTGGACGCAAATCCAAGGATCCGGTTCTACCGGAAACCGTGTTGGTATTCCAAGAAGCTCAAGCGCACCCTGGAAAGCTCAGTGAGTTCCGCAAGGCCGTGGGTGCACCGATGAACGCAGTACTGCCCAGCCTCTACGTGCATTCTTTGGCTTTCCCCTTAGCTATGTCTTTGATGTTGCGCGAGGAATTCCCATTGCCGCTTTTGGGCATGATTCACCTGAGTAATCAGGTGAACGTGGCACAGCCTCTGGGTGAAACAGAAGCCTTTGATATCGAAGTCCGCAGCGAGAACCTACGGCCACACGCCAAAGGTGTCACCTGTGATTTGGTGATCCGGATCGTAGTCGACGGTGCAGATCGTATGTTGCTTCGCAGCACGTTCCTTGCCAAGGGCGTCAGGCTGGCCGGTGAGAGGCCAAGTCAAGGCGAACGTGTGGAGTTCTTGCCGCCGGTGCGTACGGCGCATTGGGAACTTGACTCAGGCACTGGCCGACGGTGGGCCGGCGTGGCTGGAGACTACAATCCAATTCACTTGTCGCGGTTGAGCGCGAAGGCACTGGGGATGCCAGCAGCCATCGCCCATGGAATTTACATGGCGGCGCGAGCGCTAGCGGGTATTGAACCGGGACAGGGGAGCTATAACTGGAACATCGAGTTCAAGACTCCAGTAGTTCTACCCGCCGCCGTTGATCTTGCGTTCGAATCGACTGCCGAGGGTTATCGCGTAAACGCGTGGAATGCGCGCAAGGGCAAACCACATTTCGAGTTGGAACTTTCGTGTACGGGTTCTTAGCCGGCTATATTCTGGCCTTCAATCAGCCATGGTTGAAGGCCAGAATTGCTTAATCAATTGCGGGCTTCAGACTGGGCGATACGGTAGCTAGCCAGTGTCGCCACAGCAGCGCGCTCCCAGGTAAATAATCCCGAATGCTCAAGTGCGCCGTGGCCGGCGGAAGTCACCACATCAGGATTTTCGGCCAGTTCAACGAGCTTCTGCGCCCACAAGGATGCGTCCGGTTCGGCCATGAGCCACCCTGATTCTCCGTCGTTGACCGCATACGCCAGCCCACCGACGGCGTTGGCCAAAACGGGGGTGCCGCAGGCCTGGGCCTCGGCAGCCACCAGTCCAAAAGTCTCTGAGAGCGACGGTACGGCGACAACGTCCGCATTGGCAAAAACAAGGGCCAATTTCGCTGGTTCCAGGGGCTCAAAGAACCGCACAACATCATCGAGATTCTGTTCGGTGACCATCGATTTCAAATCGTAGTTTGATGCTCCGGAAGACGCCCCAAACAGCGACGCTGTGATCCTTAGTGCGGGATGGCTGCGGCGGGCAACTCCCATCGCTTCCAGCAAAAGGTGCGCGCCTTTCAGCGGTTGCAAGCGGCCGGCGTACACAAGATGCAAATCATCCTTGCCCAGCGGGCGACGCAATTTGTCTTGGTCAGGGTGGAAAATCCGGTGGTTGACGCCAGGCAGTACGACGTCCAGTTTGCTCGACGCGACCTCATAAAAGCGAGCAAGCTGGCCAGCTTCAACCGGCGTGTTGGCAATGATTCGCGCGCATTCGCTGAGCAGCTGTTTTTCGGCTTCCTTACGATTTCCGGGCTCGGCGATACCAGATTCATGCTCTTTTGCAGCTGCTGAGGTATGCATCGAAATGAGTAGGGGAACGGCCCAGAGATCGGCGAGTTGAAGCCCGACCATCCCCGACAACCAGTAATGAGCGTGAACAATATCGAATTTCATCCCGCGCAGATGCGCGGATACCGCCAGCACGGCCGGGTCGATGATTTCGGGTAGCTGTTCCTTACTCAAAGCCTGATTGGCTGCCACCTGAACGTCGTGCATCCATACGCCCTCGCCCACCTGAAGGGACTGTGATTCCGCAGCAGTACGCGTAATCATGTGTACTTCGTGTCCCAAAGCGCCAAGAGCAAAAGCAAGGTTCTGGATGTAAACATTCATGCCGCCTGCATCCCCGGAGCCTGGTAGCTGCATGGGAGAGGTATGCAGGGAGAGCATGGCAACGCGCATGTTTGTGGCTCCTGGAATGTTCGGGGGAGATGGGCGACTTGGGCGGAAAGTTCAAAGCTGATGCTATCAAGAAGCGAGATCAAGCATGGACGCGTTTGCTTTCGTCCAGCGCTCAACCATCGTTGGACCACCGTGCGCATCGCTTTCACTGATCATCAGTTCAGAGCCGGGCCATGCCTGATGAAGTTTCCAAGCCGTTGCCGTTGGACTGGAAACGTCATTTCTGCCATGAATAAATATTGCCGGCAGGTGGTTGATGCGGTCGATCCTGCTCAAAATTGGCGGTTGGCAGAAGCCATGGTGCGACCAGAAATGGGTCGTGAGGCGAGTCATCGAATACCGGAATTCATCGTTACTCCATCGTGGATCGCGAATTACTGATTCGCTACCTAGGGAGATGTGCGTGTCTTCCCAAAGGGCCCATTCGATGGAGGCGGCCTCGCGAAGCTGAGTATCGGTGGACGAGAGCATCTGCGCATACGCGTCAACCAGAGCCACCTGACGTGATTTATAGCTAGGTACGTTTGCCAGAGCGAAATTCGAGAGGCGTTCCCAGGCCTCGGGAAAGATGACCTTGATGGATTCAGTAATCCATTGAACTTCTTCTCGACTAGTGGTGGTGACGTCAAAGAGCACCAGGCCAAGGACTCTTTCTGGGTGTGTTTGGGCGTAAGCCAATGCCAGTGTTGATCCCCATGACACGCCATTCAAGATCCACTTGTCGATGCCTCGGGCTACTCGCAGCGCTTCGATATCCTCAATCAGCTTCTGCATGGTGAATTGATCTGCGGGGACAGAAATATCAGCAGCAGATGGTGTGGAACGCCCGCAACCACGTTGTTCAAATCCAATAAGCCGGGTGCGTAGGAGATCCCACCGATTTCGGTAGCCTGAGTTCCCGAGCGTTCCACCGGGGCCACCATGAAGATGCAGAGCGGGAATTCCAAGAGGAGAGCCAAACTCCTCCCAGTACAAACTATGGCCCTCGCCAACGGTAAGTAATCCATGCTCACGCGGCGAGCCGAGCTGACCTTTGGAATTCATAGTTTTACCTTATGCCAGGGCGGTCGAAAGGAAAGTTATCTGTGCCAAGCAGATAAAAAGAAATTCCCGGTTGACCGAAGTCAACCGGGAATTCTACCTGTGCGCGAAAGGGGACTTGAACCCCTACCCTCTTGCGAGGACTAGCACCTCAAGCTAGCGCGTCTACCTATTCCGCCACCCGCGCAGGTTACTCGTTGTTCGCGTTGTTATCGCTGGCAACGAAGTAAAACTTTACCATCCATTGAGAATGAATTCCAATCGGCCGGATGCCAGTCTGGTAGTGCAGAAAATCCCGGAAATTCGCGGGAAATTAGCGTTTGATCAGTGATTTAAGGGAAAAAATTCGGAATTCAGTGGCAAGGGTCACATTAAATTTGCGTGATTGCCCTAGTGAAACGCGGATTTAAGGAGTGCTGGAAGGAAATTAGATATCGGTTCTTCGCTTCAGTTCTTCTGCGCTGAGTACTTCATTGAAGACTCCACTGTCGGGCTCGAGGGCTTTGCCCGCTGCCAAACTAGCAAGCTCGACGGATGCGAATCCAAGTTGGTGAATAAGCGTCGCGACGAGCGCTGCATCTTGCCGATGGTTTGCCGCGATCCCTAGTGCGCGTTGTGCTGCTGCTTTTGTGGCCCGATCTGCATCGAGGTCCCAATGGCTGATGTGATTCAGTGCTTTAGTTACGCGCGATTGGCTGAAGTGCTCGGCGACTGATTCTGAACTAGAAAGTCCGCGATCCAAGGAGGCTTGGAACCAGTTAGGAAGCGGCTCTTCTTCCCAACGGTTAGTGGCATCGATCAGCAGCACTCCAGCCAGTGACTCGGTGTCGATGTCACCTAAGTCCTCTTGGGGAACCATGAGGACAACCAGTTCTACATCCTTGGCGATATCGTCTGCGTCAACTGCGGTGGCTTGCGGCGCGTACTGAGCCAGATGGTATTTCATCATCCGCGCCGGTCTGGAGCCTGCAATGTTTACTTGAATCCCACCGGACGCTGCCGCCCTTGCTAATGCGGTGCCGGCGCGTCCTGCCCCGAGGATGCCGATCTTCTTGATGCTCATAGCACCAGCTTAAACGGCAGGGCCGCCACCTGACGTGCGCATTGCACACAAGGCGACGGCCCAAAATTTTAGCTGGTTGCTATCCGGCCCACAGAGGGGAAAGGGACTTATACAGTTGCTGCACCCCGAGGATGATGAAGAGAACCGCGGTGATAGCCAATGCAGTATTGGTATGCCAACGGTTGGCCCACTGCTTCGGGATTCGTTTTCCGTTGAGCAGGCCAAGCAGGGTGATGGCAAGGAACGGCATGAACAATGCACCGAGCACGCCGTAGGCCAGAATCAGAGCAATTGGCTTGTCCAGAAGGAACAGCACCATTGGAGGGAAGGTCAGCCACAGGACGTAGAACTTGAAGTACTTGCCACCGGTCATCGTGTCCGGGTGGTTCGCGGGGCGTTTGCGCATATGTCCCCAGAAGTCGGCGAACATCAGGGAGACGCCGTTCCACACGCCGATGATCGAGGAGAACGACGCTGCCCAGAAACCAATGAGGAAACCATTGCCAACTACGGCACCGTACTTCTCTTTGAGTACATCAGATAGTTCCAGCAGGCCTTCGTCGCCGCCGGAAATTGCAACACCGGCAGAGCGGACTACCTCGGCTCCAACGATAAGCATGGCAATCACAAAGATGCCGGTCATCACGTAGGCCATCGAGTTATCGATGCGCATCACACGCATCCACTTGGGGGAGTACCAGCCCTTTTCACGCAGCCAGTAACCGTAGGCCGCTAGGGTGATCGTTCCGCCCACGCCACCGGCCAGCGCCAGAGTGTAGACCACGCCACCGGACGGGATCATTGGGATCAGGCCCTTAAGCATTTCCGGTACGTTAGGCACGGCGATGACTGCAAGGCCAACCACGGTGACGAACATGATGCCAACCAATACGGCGGTGATCTTTTCGAATACCTGGTATCGCCCGAACCAGACCATGACAAAGCCCAGCAGGCCCATGATGACGGCCCAGATTTTCAGGTCTACGCCAGGAATCAATGCGGCCAATGGAAGCGCGGCAGAGCTCATGGCGGTGGCGCCGTAGACGAAGCCCCAAATGATGATGTAGGGGCCAAAGTACCAAGTAGTCCACTTGCCAAGGGACTTCCAGCCCTCAAAAATCGTTTTGCCCGTTGCTAGCGTATAGCGCCCGGCGCCTTCAACCAGGACGATTTTAAGGATGACACCCAAGATGACCGCCCAGAGCAGGGCATAACCATACTGGCTGCCGGCCACGAGCGTTGCCACCATGTCAGCTGCGCCAACGCCAGTGGCAGCGACAACCAGACCGGGGCCGATAATTTTCCAGCGCGGTGGACCATCAGCTTCTAAGGCAGCATTCGGTGCCTGGGTACTTTCACTCATCGAGTTATTCCTTTTTCACAGTGCGGTTCGCTGTGAGCCTGCATCGTCAGTGATGCGGGGCACAAGCGTGTGAGATCGTATTCAATAGTGGTAGTGATTTACGTTACTCGCAAACTGAGGGCCAAGTCCTAACACTTTCTTAGGACTAGGTTTCAACTCCACCGGGAAATCCCTGAATAGTTGCTAGAATTGGCTAGTTACCCCGGGCAGTGTGCCCCTATCAGAACACCAAGGATGGTGCCGTGCAGCTTTTGATCGTCGAGGACGACCAAGCCGTTGCGGACGCACTCATCGATGCGATTAAAGCCGTTGGTCATGAGGCTATCCATGCTGGCCGTGGGGCCGACGCGCTTTTGCGGCATCATGATGCTGAACTGATATTGCTAGATCTTGGTCTGCCTGACATGGATGGTTTGGAAGTCCTTCGCAAGCTCAGGCTAGTGAGCGAGGTCCCCGTTGTTATCCTGACCGCCAGAGACGATGAACGAAGTATCGTTCGCGGCTTGCGCCAAGGGGCCGACGATTACCTGGTGAAGCCAATCGGTCTAACTATCTTGTTGGCGAGAATTGATGCGGTAGCCCGGCGAGCCAAAGTGAATACCAAGTCGGGCAAAAACCACATTAATGCCGGCGCCTTGGCTATCGACCTGGACAAGCATGAAGCCGAAATGGCCGGGAAACCGCTTGCTTTGACCGCCAAGGAATTTGAACTGCTCACGTTGCTCGCCCGGCACGCCGGATCTGTGGTCACTCGCGAGCAAATCCTGGATCAGTTATGGGGCGATGCCTTCCTTGCTGTGTCCCGTTCCCTGGACGTGCATTTAACCGGGCTCCGAGCAAAGCTCGCTTACCCGGGGATGATAGTTAATGTGCGAGGTGTCGGGTATCGACTTGAGGCTCCGAGCCCGTGAGACTAAGAGTCCTAACCGTCCTTGGCTCCTTGCTGCTTGTGATCGTCGTGCTCGTCTGCTCGGTATTGATGCAAAGCGTCAGCAGAGACGTGACCGCAGAAATTCAAGTCAATAGGCTCTCTTCGCTCAACCGTTTCGTTCAGCTGGCCTCGCACGCTACAACCGAAGATGATTTGGAGATGCTCCAGCTGGAGATGGATGGCTATTCTCAGCTGTACGACGAGGGGCTACTGGTCGTCACCGCAGGGCGTCAACTGGTCTCTGGAGATATTCGGGCCACCGACGAGGCGGTAACAGACACACTGCGTGCCGCGTCGCTGAACCTGGAACGAACTGAAATTCCTGCGGTGAATCCATTTTCTGATTCTGCTGCGCTGATAACGCGGCCCTTTGGGAATACCGCCCAAGTTCTGGGGTCAGTCACAATGCAGGTGAATCAGGAACCGGCGCGCATGAAAGTTCTTCAGGCCTCCAGCCTGCTCATTCTCGTCACGTTGACCGTGGGAGCTATTTTCCTGCTTTTGGCCGACCGGTTGGCAACATGGGTTCTGCGGCCGCTACATCGGCTTGACGATTCAGTTCAACTGCTAATCCAAACCCAGCTCCCCATACCCCTCGTTGAGCAAGGCCCTCCAGAATTGCGAGCACTATCCCGCTCGGTCAGCTCCATGGCCCAAACCATGGCCACAAGCCTTCAGCAACAACAAGATCTAATAGCCGAAACTTCCCACCAATTACGTAATCCAGTGGCGGCTTTAAGGTTGCGAGTGGACCTGCTGAAAATGCGTCTTACCGACGAGACCAGCGTGGCGGGTCTGAACGCCGTTGAAAAAGAACTGGCAAGAGTAGAAACGCTGTTGGACGGAGTTCTGCGCTTGGCTAGCGCCGAACATCGATTGACCGAACAGAACTCGGAGGAAACGGTCACTGATGCAGCGCAGCGTCGAGAATCTATCGATGCCGTGCATGTCCTTACCGAAGAACTTGAGCGTCAGTCGATCGCTGCACAGGCAGCGGGCAATATCTTGACCTTGGAACAACCAGCGGATCCAACTCAAAGTTCATTGCTCTTCTGCAATGGCTTTGACCTGCAGCAGATGGTGGCTGAGCTCTTGGAAAATGCCATTAAGTACGCGCCTGGAACTGAGATCAAATTAGTTGTCACTACGACGGCCACAATGGTGGATATCACCATCCATGATCAAGGTCCGGGAATGAGCAAATCGGAACTCGAACGGGCTGGAGAACGCTTTTGGCGGGCGGAAAGGGTGAGGCAGACGCCCGGCACAGGTTTGGGATTAGCGATTATAGATCGGCTGGCACGCGCAAACTCGGGACAGCTCATCGTGACCTCAAATGGCAAGTCTGGCTTGAAAACCATGCTGAGATTGCCACGGGCCTCGTCAAGTCAGGAGGGCTCCCTTGACTGATAAGAATTCACCGAAGCGACGTACGGTACTCCAGCTGATGATGGCTGCCCCGGTCATTTTGACGATGCCGCTACTGAACGCGTGTAGCACCCGCCCCATCGAACCGCGCCTCGACATTGCCTCTGGCGAAGAAGGTGGGATGTACTTTGAATTTGCCCAACTGCTGTCCTCTGCCTTAGTCAGTAGCGGGATAGCTGCGCAATCGGACGCACTTAAAACCGAGGCCAGTGCCCAGAATCTTCAGTGGCTTGTTCAGGGACGTGCCCCTCTTGCCTTGGCCCTGGCCGACACCGTCGCCGAATTTCGCGCAGAAAATACCGATCAACCTGAAATCCTCGCTCTGGGGCGGGTCTATCAGAACTATTTTCATTGCATCGTCCGAGCCGATAGCGGCATCAGATCGCTCAGTGACTTCCCGGGGCGCATTATTGGCACAGGAGCAGCCGGCTCCGGAACATGGGTCACCGGGCAGCGGATATTGAAGGTAGCGGGTCTCAAAGATCACGAACAGCCGCCTGAAGAACGAATTCTTGGGTACGCCGCGGGACTTCAAGCTCTGAGCCAAGGGAACATCGACGCGCTATTTCTTTTTGGCGGCATGCCGGTACGTCCACTGTATGAGCTGGCCCAGAAAATCGACTTGAACCTCCTCAATATCACAGAGGTATTGCCCAAACTCCGTGATGCTTACCCAGGTCTTTATGATCGGGTGGTCGTACCCAACAACACCTACCCGGAGATACCCGGCATCGATACCATCGGGGTCAGCAACCTCCTGATGGCCCGCGCCGACTTGCCTAATAAGACTGCGCAAGCGATCGTCAAGTTGCTGGCGGCGAAGGCTCAGCAACTCGTCCCGGAATCAAGCGCCGGGATTCAGCACCTCACTCCTGAAACTCTCATCAGCACCGCCGGGCAACCACTCCATCCTGGCGCACGCGACGCCTACCTCGAATTGCACGGCTAGATATCAAGCGGCAACACCAAGCGACGAATCGCCAATTGCCTACTAGTGTGGATCTCAGAACAAACACTGCGAAAGGTACTTCTGCGATGACGACCGCCCTTGAACGTATGGAGAACGACGCCGTCGAAATCTGCCGCGGCCTAATCCGCATCGATACAACAAACTTTGGCAATAATAAGGGTGCTGGAGAACTAGAAGCGGCCCGCTACGTTGCCGAACTCTTTCGCGAAGTTGGCCTGGAAGCGCAGATCTTCGAATCCGCACCCGGGCGCGCCAACGTGGTCTTGCGGATTCCAGGTTCAGACTCGTCGCTTCCGGCGCTGATCGTCCATGGCCATCTTGACGTGGTCCCAGCGATCGCTGAGGACTGGAGCGTCGACCCCTTTGGCGCCGAAATCAAGGACGGCATGATTTGGGGCCGTGGTGCGGTAGATATGAAAAATATGGATGCGATGATCATCGCAGCTATCCGGCACCTCCACCGCGAAAAGATCTCTCCACGGCGCGACCTTGTCATCGCATTTTTCGCTGACGAGGAAGCCGGTGGCGATTATGGTTCAGGCTGGATGGTGCAAAATCATCCCGAGGTTTTTGCTGGAGCCGAAGAAGCGATCAGCGAGGTCGGTGGATTCTCGGTCGACATTAATGGTCGTCGCGCTTACATGTTGCAGACTGCTGAAAAGGGTATCGCCTGGCTCAAGCTGACCGCGCACGGTATGGCAGGGCATGGATCGCAAATCAACACCGATAATGCTGTGACGACACTGGCCGGCGCTGTCCACAGGATCGGCGAATACCAATGGCCGCTGTCTTATACAAAAACTACTCAGTCGCTCCTGGAGCAGGTTGCTGAACTCACGGGGCTGGACTTCGATCCAATGAACCCGCAGCCGCTTCTTGAAGCGATGGGCAACGTTTCGCGTTTTGTCGGTGCAACCTTGCAAAACACTGCTAATCCCTCCGCACTTGAAGCAGGCTACAAGCACAACGTCATTCCAGGGCAGGCTGAAGCACTTATCGATTGCCGCACGTTGCCCGAAGAACATGAAGCAACTTTGGAGAAGCTTCGCGAATTGGCGGGGAACGGCGTTGAAATGAGCATGATTCATGAACAAGATTCGCTAGAGGTTGCGTTTGCCGGAGCACTCGTAGACAGCATGGTGAAGTCGCTTCTGGATGAAGACCCTGACGCAATCGTCCTGCCGTATATGCTCTCGGGTGGCACAGATAATAAATGGCTCGCCACCATAGGCATCACGGGATACGGTTTCGCGCCGCTGCAACTACCGGCGGAGCTTGACTTCACGGGCATGTTCCACGGAGTGGATGAGCGAGTCCCAGTGGATGCCATTAAATTCGGGGTGAAAGTCCTCGAAAACCTTATGCGCAGTTACTAGCGGCAAGTGCGCACCGCAGTATCAATATTCAGGAGAACACGTGTCCATCGAGTCAGTGCTGACAGATCAACTACTAGAGCGATTCCGCCAACGTGCCGCGCAGTATGATGCGGAGAATTCATTTGCCGCCGAGGACTTCGACGAACTTGTTGCGCTGGGATATCTGAAAGCTTTGATCCCTGCGAAACAAGGCGGACTGGGCTGGAGCTTGGAAGAGCTTGCACTGGCCCAACGGCGCTTGGCCACAGCCGCTCCCGCTACGGCTCTGGCGGTCAATATGCACCATGTGTGGGCTTCAGTGGCCAATTTGCTACAGGCTCGTGGTGATCATCGATTGCAAATGGTGACCGACTGGATTGCCGAAGGAGAAGTTATGGCCTTCGGGATTTCAGAGCCTGGCAATGATTCAGTACTTTTTGATTCGAAGACCATTGCAACCACGCAATCCGATGGCTCGGTGAGCTTTAACGGGATCAAGATTTTTACTTCGCTTTCGCCGGCCTTCACCCGTCTTGGCATATTTGGGAAAGACGAAGTGACCGGCGATCTGGTCCACGGGTTTGTGGCCAAGGGGCCGGGGGTCGAATCGATGGGAGACTGGAACACGTTAGGAATGCGGGCAAGCCAGTCTCACACCACAAAGCTTAATAATGCAGTTTCTCCCAGCGAATGGGTGCATAGCCGGCTACCGGTGGGTCCAAACTCAGACCTGCTCATTTTCGGCATCTTCGCGTCATTCTTAACCCTCACAGCTAGTGTCTATGTGGGTATCGCTGACCGGGCGGTGACGCTAGGCCAAGAGGCGCTGAACAAAAAGGTACATCACGACGGAACCAAATATTCTCAAGATGTCCGTGCCAGGGGACTTTTGGCCGAGGCCGCCATGAGGCTGATTACGTTGGACGCACTTCAGCGCTCCGTGGCTGCAGATCTTGATGCTGCAGTAGATCACCAAAAAAGCTGGTTCCCGAAACTTGTCACCCTACGAACTCTCGCCGGGGATACCGCGCGGGAGAACGTTCAAGTGCTAGGACAACTCACTGGCGGAGGCGGATATTTCCGTGGCTCCGAATTCGAGAGGCTTTATCGAGATGTGCAGGCCAGCTGGTACCACCCGTCCAATGCGGCCTCGGCCTCAAACACGGTGGCCTCGTGGCTCGTAGGGCCACTGGAGCAATAGACGGTTTTCGACTAGTTCAGTGGCTGCATGGTGCTGCGAACACGCATGACTCGACGGCGAAGCCAATACTTGTATACGCCACCTTCATACCGGCAGGTACGCATCAGTTCCCATTTGCCGTTATCGGCATGCTCGCGCAGGGCTGCGCGTGCGACATGTTTCGGTTCGCCAGGGAAAGAAGTAATGACCAAGTATTCGAAGCGCTGTTCATCGGAATGATGCAGTGGCGGTTTAATTCTTTCTTGAAGCACCTTGCCCCCTATCTAAAGAACCTCATGCGTTGTAGCTTAAGACCATGAGCACTGATCCAAGTTTTGCACTGCAATCTTTGATTGCCCGGCTTGAACAGCACCTGGCTGTCGTTTCGCAAAGCCGGGGTGCCGCTGAAGCGTCTGTGGACGCTGCCTTCGGTGCCTTGGCTGACGCCTTCGAAGACTATGAAGACGCGCTGTACGATCAGTATTCTGAACTTTTGCCTTTCACCATACCCGTAGACGATGCGTGAGTACGACCACGGGTTGATTTTTGTCCCAAGCGTGTTTTTGAGCCTAGATCCATACTGGCGATGAAGTAATGTCAAGGGGTGAATTGGTTTGAAGCAGCTTTCCTTGGATTGATCCAGGGCCTGACCGAGTTCCTCCCGATCTCGTCCTCGGCCCACCTGCGCATCGTTGGCGAACTTTTGCCAAATGCCCAGGACCCCGGAGCGGCCTTTACGGCCATTACCCAACTCGGAACCGAGACGGCGGTGATCGTCTTCTTCTGGCGTGACATCGTGAGAATCATCGGTGCCTGGTGCAAAGCCTTAGTTGGCAAGATTCCACACTCCGACCCCGATGCGAAAATGGGTTGGCTGATTATTATCGGCTCCATCCCCATCGCAATCTTGGGCCTTCTGCTCGAAGATTACATCGATTCAAACTTCCGGTCCCTTTGGCTCGTCGCAACCACGTTGGTGGTCTTCGGCCTCTTCCTGGCACTAGCCGACCATTATGGCAAGCAGCAGCGCGGCCTAGAGAAGCTCACCGTCAAGCACGGCATCTTCTACGGACTGGCGCAGGCGATGGCCTTGATCCCTGGCGTTTCACGTTCCGGCGGTACGATCACCGCTGGTTTGCTCATGGGCTACACCCGTGAAGCTGCAGCACGTTACTCGTTCCTGTTGGCGATTCCTGCCGTATTCTCCTCCGGGCTGTACAAGCTGGTGAAGAGCTTTGACGAACCAGGTGTTTACACTTTGGCCCAGACTGGTTTGGCTACGGCGATCGCTTTCGTAGTTGGCTTCTTTATCGTCGGCTGGTTCCTGAAGTTCGTTTCTACCCACTCGTACCGATTCTTCGTTTGGTACCGCATCTTGTTGGGCTTCGTGCTCTTCGTTGCTTTGGGCTTTGGCCTGATCAACGCCTAATTGAACTTTGTCGAGATGTCCGTGGAACGTTTCACGGACATCTTGGCCTTAACGGGAATAAACCTCGTCCTGCTTCACTTGGACTAAAGGGAAGAAAATCGTCGCATCTGCGAAAGGATGTTCATCAGTGCACGCGTGGAAAAAACCTGAGGTGCCTCAGGTGGCTGGTTCAGCACCAATATTGGAACTCTTTAACACCGCCACCGGTAACCTGCAGGCCACCGCACCTGCGGATGCGGCAAATGCCGCCGCTAGCATGTATGTCTGCGGGATCACCCCCTACGACGCAACTCATATGGGACATGCCTCCACCTACGTCACCTTTGACCTCGTGCACCGCACTTGGCTGGATAACGGTCGGAGCGTCACCTACTCTCAAAACATCACCGATGTAGACGACCCATTGCTTGAACGTGCAGAAGCTACCGGTGTGGACTGGCGAGAACTCGCCGAGCAACAGGTACAGCTGTTCCGTGATGACATGGAAGCGCTCAACGTGATTCCGCCACAGAACTACATTGGTGCCGTCGAATCCATTGATTGGCTCGTTCCCGTTGTGGAACAACTACTCGAGGCGGACTTGGCCTATCGCGTACCGGCAGGAGCCGATGGGGTAGAAGGCGATATCTACTTTGACACCTATGCCGCCGAAAACGATGCCTGGAAACTGGGTTCAGTTTCAAACTATGACCGTGAAACCATGCTGGGCTTTTTCGCGGAGCGCGGTGGCGATCCGCAGCGTGAAGGAAAGCGCGATGCGCTCGACCCTCTGCTGTGGCGAGCAGCCCGCGAAGGCGAACCATCATGGGACGGTGGCAAATTGGGCACCGGCCGCCCGGGATGGCATATCGAGTGTTCGGTGATCGCCCGTAAAACCTTGCCTGCGCCGTTCACTGTTCAAGGTGGCGGATCCGATTTGATCTTCCCTCACCATGAGTTCTCGGCCGCTCACGCAGCCGCCGGCGACCATCAAGCGCTTGCGCAGACCTACGTGCACACCGGCATGGTGGGTCTGGACGGCGAAAAAATGAGCAAGTCCCTGGGTAACCTGGTGCTCGTTTCCAAGCTTCGCGCTGCCGGTGTTGAGCCAGTGGCAATCCGCGCAGTATTGCTCTCCCGGCACTACCGCACCAATTGGTTCTGGACCGAAGAGCTGCTCACCGTGGCTCAGCAGCGAGTTGCTGCCTGGCGTGAACGCCTAGAGGGCACCGGACTTGCAGAGGCCACCGCAGTACTCACCCGAATCCGTTCGCGGATGGCTAACGATCTCGATGCTCCCGGTGCGTTGGAAGCAATCGATCAGTGGGCTGCACAGCCAGCCGAGGGCAGCGGGGACGGCGCGCGAGTATTACGTGACGGCTTCGATGCGCTGCTAGGTCTCAAGCTCTAAGCTTGCGGGGATCCGCCGGGACAGCCGGCCACGGTTTCAGGGGTCGACTTCAAATTTCGAAGTCGGCCCCTGATCCATCTGGCCGGAACTTCCCGCGTCGGCGCAGGTATCGCTCAAATTCGCGGGCGATCGATTCGCCACTGGCTTCGGGCAAATCGCTGGTATCCGTGGCCTCCTCCAGTTGCTTCACGTACTTGGCCACATCCGGATCAGCCGCTGCCAATTCATCAACGCCGTGCTTCCAGGCCAAGGCATCTTCACGCAACTGTTGATCTGAGACTGTGATTGGAATGAGCTCCTCGAGCATTTCAATGAAGGCCAATTGGACCCGAGGGCTGGGGGATTGGGCGACGTAGTGGGATAGCTGAGCCCAGAGGGACAGGGCAGGGACACCCCGTGCCTCAAATTCAATGCCCAGAATCGAAGGGATGCCAGAGGGGCCTTCGTAGTTTGAGGCTTCGATCTTAAAGTGGTCTTGAAGTCTGGCATCGTCACTTGATAACGACGTGGGGACTGGTCGTGTATGCGGCACATCGGCCAATAGGGCGCCCAAGGTCAGCACTGCCTGCACATTGTGTTCCAACGTGACGTCGATGATCTGGGAGCAGAAGCTTTGCCATTTGAACGTTGGTTCAACCCCCAGGACCACTAGCAGGTCTGCTGCGGCGTGGGGGAGGACCAGCTTGTAGATTTCCGTGCGAGGCCAGTCAACCATGCGTCCTTGCGCAGTGCGACGTGTTTTAGGGCGGGAGAACTGGTAGTCGTAAAAGTCGTCCTCGCCGATGGTGGCAATATGTGTGTAGGTGTTTCCATCAAGCAGCAGTCGGACCGCATCCGTTGCTGCTGAGCCGGCATCATTCCATCCTTCGAAGGCCGCCACGACTATAGTGGGGCGAATCTCATGCTCAGTCTCGGCGATATAAGTATTCAGCGTTGGGGTGTGGAAATCCTTGTTCAACGAAAACTCCTATGCGGCGTTCTAGCAGTTGGCGTGGCTTGCCGAAGCGGCTTAGCCCCACTCTTCCATCTAGAATGGACTCATGCCAAGCACCAGTTTTGACTTTAATTCAGGCCCGGACCCCAGAACACCGCAAGCTGTCCTGTGGGATATGGACGGTACCCTGATCGACACCGAACCTTATTGGATCGCTGCCGAGGCGGAACTGGTCGCAGCTCATGGCGGAACCTGGTCCGAAGAACAGGGCCTTTCACTCGTTGGTAGCGCGCTGCCAAACTCGGCGCTGATACTTCAAAATGCCGGGGTGAAATTGCCGGAGCGTGAAATTATCAACCTGCTCAGTGCCCAAGTAGTAGCCGGGATCCGTCAAGAAATCCCTTGGCGACCTGGAGCCCGCGAATTATTGGCTGCCTGTCATGCTGCGAACATCCCGCAAGCCTTAGTGACGATGTCTGAGCGGAGCATCGTCAATGAGCTCTTGGAACAACTCCCAGAAGGCACGTTCCAGGTGTCAGTCACGGGTGAAGAAGTGAGCAATGGCAAACCTCATCCAGAACCGTACCTGACTGGGCTGCAGTTGCTTCAGGACTGTGTTGGCCAGGAGCTAAACGCGGAAAAGTGCATCGGATTTGAAGATTCGGTGCCAGGCATTGCTTCAGCTTCGGCTGCTGGATTGCACGCCGTTTTGGTACCGAATGCCACCGACGCAGGCATTGGAAAGTGGCGCCGAATAGAAAGTTTAGACGGGGTAGACGTGAAAGAAATGACTCGATGGTTGGTGCAGGTTAGCGCGTGAGCGATACTTCAGAAAAAGCCCCTGGAATTAAGCTAGGACGCATTGGTGGAGTTCCGGTCTACCTTTCGAGCTCGTGGTTCATTATCACGGCCGTCATTACCGTCTCCGTGGGACTCCAACTTTCGCGTAACCAATGGATCCCTGCGCTCAATGCCTATCTCATGGGACTTGCCTGTGCTGCGGTGATTGCCATCGCCGTGTTGATCCACGAAGTTGCTCACGCCATGACAGCCCGGGCCTTCAAATGGCCCGACGCACACATTGTCCTGACACTCATGGGCGGTCACACGCAGTTCGGATCCTTTAAAGCGAAGCCAGGAGCGTCGCTCTGGGTAGCGCTCTCTGGACCGGTATCCAATTTTGTTCTTGCCGGATTGGGGTGGCTGGTCGACCAGAACGTTGAACTTGGTATCTACTCCAAGCTGCTCGTGGACTTCTTCGTTTATGCCAACCTTCTGCTCGGTGCCTTCAACGCACTACCAGGGCTGCCTTTGGACGGTGGCCGCCTGGTCGAATCGATCGTTTGGAAAGCCACCGGATCACAGTTCAAAGGCACCATCGCCTCCAGCTGGGTGGGACGAGTCATTGCGGTTGGGGTAGTTTTCTTTTTCGTTATTTACCCATATCTGCGCGGCGAAGAAATCCAAATTATCACCGCTGTAGTCGGTCTGATGGTGGCGATGTTCATGTGGCAGGCCACCACCGGCCTGATTGCCCACTCAAAGATGATGCTCAACCTGCCCACGGTGATTGCTTCAGATTTGATGAAGCCCGCTTCGGCCATGCTTTCGCAGGTATCGGTCGCCGATGTCTTTGCGCGTCAGAACCAACGCGGCGGAGAGATCATACTCGTCGACGGCCGAGGGATGCCCGTTGGAGTGGTTGACGCCCAGGCGATCGCTCGTGTTGAGCGTGACCGGGCTTCAGAGGTTTCGGCCTTAGCCGTTTCGCGCGCACTCGGGAAGGGCGCCATCGTCGCCGAAGATTCCGACGGACGAGCGCTCATCGACTACCTCGCCAGCGTCAGCTCGGTCGAGTATGCAGTGATTAACGGCCAAGGACACGTAGTAGGCCTCTTGCACCAACAAGACATAGTCAGAGCCGTTACCGGCCGACGCAAGTAAATTTTCAAAGACTGTACAGAGCATTAAGAAAAGGATCACACCAGTGAGCGAAGCCAACAGCCCGGCACCCCACGGTGCAGCAGCCCGTCGCGGACCATTCCGTGTAGGGGACCGCGTGCAGTTGACCGACGAAAAGCGTCGAATCAACACCATCACCCTGCAACATGGCGGGGAGTTCCACACCCATAAGGGCGTCCTGCGACACGAGGCGATCGTCGGCCTGCCCGAAGGTTCGGTCATCGAAAATAACGACGGCGTTCGTTACCAAGCACTACGCCCGCTGGCCAAGGACTTTGTGCTTTCGATGCCACGCGGTGCCACCGTCGTTTATCCGAAGGATGCCGCGCAAATTGTCCAGTTCGGCGATATCTTCCCCGGCGCCCGCGTGGTGGAAGCCGGCGTAGGATCTGGCGCGCTGTCGATCTCACTGCTTCGAGCAGTGGGTGACGAAGGAGTCCTGCACTCCTTTGAACGCCGTGAGGAATTTGCCGATATTGCCCGCGGCAACGTCTCCACTGTCTTTGGTGGCGATCACCCGTCATGGCAGATCTCCATCGGTGATTTCCAGGACAAGGTTGTCGAACTCGAAGAACCAGGCAGCGTGGACCGAGTGGTTCTCGATATGCTCAGCCCGTGGGAGTGCTTGGAAGCTGTCGCGACCGTTCTTGCACCTGGTGGCGTATGGACTAACTACGTCTCCTCGGTCACGCAGATGTCTCGTGTAGTTGAAGCGATTCGTGCTTCGGGCCAGTTCACGGAACCAGAGTGCTTTGAAACGCTAGTGCGTGGCTGGCACGTTGACGGCTTGGCCGTCCGCCCAGACCACCGGATGGTTGCTCACACCGCATTCCTGATCACGTGCCGCCGTTTAGCTGATTCTGTCGATGGAATTCCGAAGGCCAAGCGCATCAAGGAGCACTCGTACTCTGCTGAGGATTTGAGCGCTTGGACTCGTGATCACGACGAACAGGAATGGACGCCAGAAGCACTGGGAGAGCGCGGCATTTCCGATAAGAAACTACGACGGGCCGCTCGTGATTCGCACCAGGCTGTTCGTGTGCGTGATGCACAGAATTCTGAGGCGGATTCAGAGGACTAATCGTTCTAGCAGACCAAATAATGAGATCATTCGTCTCAATATGTGACTTCAGGCCCCGGGTGTTCTGCACTCGGGGCCTGAAGTTCTTAGGATGGAACTAAGACGATGCGCTGAGCATCGGCAAAACCTCGCTGGAACCACAATGACCAGCGACGTTGAATGTGGGGGAGTTGGAACGTGAACGAAAATCACGAGGCAGAGCAATTGGCCGAACGGCTTCAGATGACCGAACGTCAGGTCAATGTCCTGCGCGATAAAAATCGCAACCTCGACAAGCAACTTGCCGGGCTCAGCGGCAACAATCAGCGATTGGTCGCGCTCCTAGAAACAACGCGCGAACAAATCATCAATCTCAAAGCTGCCTTGGAAAAAGACGGCGACACACCCTTCAGCCACGGAACCGTCGTGGCCAAGCACCCGCGCAAGCACCCGGAATCTGGTCAGGGCATCGAAGCGACCGGCGTACAAGCCGTTGACGTGATGTACTCGGGACGCAAAATGCGAGTAACTGTCAGCCCGCTGATGGACTTTGAAGCGGTTCTCATCGGACAGCAGGTATTGCTCAATGAAGCACTCGTCGTCGTAGCTGCCTTAGGGTTTGAAGAAACCGGCGAACTGGTCACCGTAAAAGAGCTACTGGAAAACAATCTGGCGGTGGTGATGGCCCGAGCAGATGACCAGCGAGTCATCGAATTGGCCGATCCTTTGCGCAAGACCCACTTACGCGTGGGCGACCAGCTGACAGTTGATTCGCGCAGTGGAATGGCAGTCAGCCGTGTACAGCTCACCGACATGCAGTCGCTGGTCCTCGAAGAAGTCCCCGAAATCTCGTACTCGGATATTGGCGGCTTGAACTCCCAGATCGAGGCGATCAAAGATTCTGTCGAGTTGCCTTTTACCCATCCCGAGCTCTACCGGGAACACGGCCTGAGCGCGCCCAAGGGTATTTTGCTCTACGGCCCTCCGGGCTGCGGAAAGACCCTAATCGCCAAGGCCGTGGCTCATTCCTTGGCTCAGCGTGTAGTTGAGCGTAAAGAAGGCACCAGCACCCGAAGCTACTTCCTGAACATCAAGGGTCCTGAACTACTGGACAAGTACGTGGGCGAGACCGAACGGCACATTCGCCTGATCTTCGCTCGCGCGCGGGAAAAAGCCTTGCATGGTGATCCTGTGGTGGTGTTCTTCGATGAGATGGAAGCCCTGTTCCGCACCCGCGGTACCGGTGTCTCCTCAGATGTGGAAACCACGATTGTGCCGCAGCTGCTGGCCGAAATCGATGGCGTAGAGCGACTTGATAATGTCATCGTCATTGGTGCCTCAAATCGTGAAGACATGATTGATCCGGCCATCTTGCGTCCGGGGCGTCTGGACGTCAAAATCAAGATTCGCCGTCCCGATGCGCAGGGTGCCATCGAAATTTTCAGTAAGTACTTGACCACCGACCTGCCAATACATGACAGCGAGTTGTCGGCTGATGCTGGCAACGGCGAGGCCACAATTCGTCGGATGATCGATTCCACGGTTTCCGAAATGTACTCCACTGAGCGCATCAACGAATTTTTGGAAGTCACCTACGTCACGGGACAATCAGAGATTCTCTATTTCAAGGACTTTGCCTCCGGAGCAGTCATTCACAACATTGTTGACCGCGCCAAAAAACACGCAATTAAGGCCCTGATTACCACTGGTGAGCGCGGTCTGCGAATGGAGTACCTGCTGCGTGCAGTTCGCGAGGAATTCGCAGAGCACGAAGACATGCCCAATACCACTAACCCGGATGACTGGGCGCGAATCTCTGGACGCAAGGGTGAACGCATCAGCAATATTCGCTCCCTGGTTAACCGTCAGGCTGCCTCATGAGCGCACATCGCCTCGTCGGACTAGAAACCGAATACGGCATTATTCGTCCGCAAATGCCCAAAGCGAATGCCACGGTACTCTCGGCACAAATCGTCGATGCCTACGCGCAGCTCGTAGCGGAGCAGAGCTCCACCGCCACGGCCGCACGTTGGGACTACGCTGATGAGTCCCCGCTGCAGGATGCCCGCGGTTTTGAAATGGATCGGGACCAAGCACACCCGAGCCAGCTGACAGATGTTGAACCAGGACTTGAAGAGCCTGGCATCTGGACTGCAGAATCCATAGCGCTTGACGGCAACGACGCACGAGTGGGATCTACTCTGTACCAAGAGAAGGATTCCACCGATGTAGTGATGAATATGGTGCTGGGAAACGGCGCTCGCCTCTATGTCGATCATGCCCACCCTGAATACTCCAGCCCTGAATCGCTGACGCCGCGTGATGCCGTGTTATGGGATCAGGCCGGCGACGAGGTTATGCGTCGTGCCGCGCAAACTGCGCAGCGTCTTGGCAGTGGGGAGCTATTGCTCTACAAGAACAACACGGACAACAAATCGGTCTCGTATGGTGCCCACGAAAACTATCTGCTGCCTCGATCCGTCGAATTCTCGTCTATCGTTAGCGGATTGACCCCCTTCTTTGTCAGTCGCCAAATCTACTGTGGCGCCGGACGCGTGGGCCAAGGAATGCTCAACGAAAGCGCGGCATTCCAGATTTCTCAGCGTGCTGATTTTTTTGAAGCCGAGGTTGGATTGGAAACGACGATCAATCGTCCGATCATCAACACCCGCGACGAGCCGCATGCCAATTGGGACAAATATCGTCGCCTGCACGTGATTATTGGCGACGCCAATTTGGGACAGATTTCGACCCTGCTACGGGTGGGCGCCACCAACCTGGTGCTCTCGCTCATCGAAGCAAACATGGCTCCCGCACTTGAATTGGTAGACCCGGTTCAAGCACTGCAGCAAATCAGCCATGACCCTAGTCTTAAGACGCGGGTAAAATTCCGTGGCGGGTTGGCGCTCACGGCAATTGAAATTCAACGGCTATACCTCGAGGCGAGCGAAAAATACTGCGCTGAACGAGGTATCAATGATCCGGACACCACCGAAATCCTGACCCGCTGGGCCCAAATCCTCGACACCCTCGAACGAGATCCAATGGACGCGGCAGATCAGATTGACTGGATCGCCAAATACAAGCTCATCAGCGGCTTTACCCAGCGTCATCAGCTCTCGCTTGCGGATCCACGGGTAGCAATGATGGATCTGCAGTGGGCAGATTTGCGCACTGATAAAGGGCTCTACTACCGTTTGGCAGCCCGCGGAGCGATCCAAACTTTGTTTAGCCAAGAGGAAATCAATCTGGCTGTCGCCACTCCACCTCAGGACACTCGTGCCTATCTTCGTGGAATGGCCCTGCAGCGTTATGCACCATATGTGGTTGCCGCCAACTGGGACGCATTATCATTTGCAGTCCCCGGCGCGCGAAAGATCAGCCGGTTCCACATGTCCGAACCATTGCACGGAACCCGTGAAAGCGTTGGTGACTTGTTCGACGCTGAATTGGAGATTTCGGAATTTATCGACGAATTGGCGAGGCGCCGGTAATCGGCGCAGAATAGGTGTGAGTCTCAGGACCTCATTCAGGGATTCAAAATTTTAGGAGAATACGATGACCCAGGAAAGCTTCTCAGCTCGACGCAGCTCGCAGAACCAAGCAGCTGAATCCGAACAGGTACAGATCAACACCACTGGCCAGTCAGCCGGTGTTGACGACCTGCTCGACGAGATTGATTCAGTTCTTGAATCCAACGCCGAGGAATTTGTTCGCGGCTTCGTCCAAAAAGGTGGCCAGTAAGCACCTGCGTTCGCAACGCAGTCACCATCGGGCACTACACAAGGCAACGCCGCAGGCGAGGGGAAGTAACTACGCGTGGATCGAAGAATTTACGGTCTAGAAACCGAATTCGGACTAACTTATGTCCCGTCTGATGGACGCCGGTTGACTCCAGAAGACGCCGCACGGCACCTGTTCAAACCTGTGGTCAGCTGGGGCAGAAGCTCCAATGTGTTCCTGGAGAATGGGTCCCGGCTTTATCTTGACGTTGGATCTCACCCGGAATATGCCACGGCCGAATGCGATCAGTTGACTCAACTGATTGCCCACGACCGTGCCGGCGAGGCATTCATGCTTGATCTCGTAGACCAGGCTGAGGATCAGCTGCTGGAAGAGGGGCATGAAGGCCGTATCTACATGTTCAAAAACAATGTGGATTCGGCAGGGAACTCCTATGGTTGCCACGAAAACTATCTGATTCCACGCAAGATCGAATTCAAACGCCTTGCCGACATGCTCATACCCTTTTTGGTCACCAGGCAATTGTTGTGCGGCGCCGGACACCTGATCAGCGAAGATGGCCAAACGAAGTTCGTTTATTCACAACGCGCTGACCATATGTGGGAAGGCGTCTCGTCTGCAACGACGCGTTCGCGACCGATCATCAATACGCGCGACGAGCCACATGCCGATGCGGAGTATCACCGACGATTGCATGTCATCGTCGGTGACTCGAGCATGAGCGAAACCACGCAGCTGCTCAAGATCGGCGCCACCGATCTGGTTCTTCGCCTCATCGAATCCGGCGAGATCTACCATGATCTGCGATTAGAAAATCCGATTCGTTCCATCCGCCAGATCTCACATGACTTTAATGGTCAAACTGTGGTGCGCCTGATGGGCGGAGATGAACCCACCGCTCTGCAAATTCAGTGGATCCTTTTTGAATCAGTGAAAGAATTTGTCGCGCGCTACGGTGCCCACCACGATCAGGTAGAGCGCGTCCTTGAACTCTGGGAACGAACATTGACTGCCATTGAGAGCGAAGATCATTCGCTCATTGATCAAGACATCGATTGGGCCATCAAGCATAAACTGCTCGATGGATACGCTCAAAAGAACTCATTACCGTTGTCTTCGCCGCGCTTGGCGCAGCTGAACTTGACCTATCACGATATCGATCCGGCCCGTGGACTATTCCATTTGCTCAAGCGGCGTGGGCTGGCTTCAAGCGTGGTCAGTGACTCCGAAATCCGTGAAGCGGTAAATAATCCACCGGCTACGACACGCGCCGCCATTCGCAGTAAATTCATTCGTGCCGCTCGCGCCAACGGCCGGCGTTACAGTGCAGACTGGGTCCATATGAAATATGAGGACGAACCGGGTGGAATCGTGCTCTGTAAAGATCCGTTTGCGATCAACAATCCTGAAGTGGACAAGCTCATTGACCTGATGGGTCAGCGACCTTAACCAGCGGGCGGAAAGAAATTTCACAGCTAGGAACCCTAGGGTGGTAGCAGTGAGTTTGATATCCAGATGATGGGTATCCGTGTAAATTTTCAATTTTGACTTCAACGAAAGTAGATTCGTGCGAAAAGTTTTGGCATTGTGCGCTACCGCCTCTGTACTGGCCCTGGCCGCTTGTGGTTCAGGCTCATCCTCAGACCTGTCTTCGATTTCGGTCAAGCCAGCGTCGGATGACAAGACCGCTCCAGAGGTTTCCTTCGACACTCCTTTTATCACCGATAAGGACGAAGCTGTCACTCTGGAACAGGGCAAGGGAGCGGAAATTAACGCAGGCGATACTGTGTCGATCAAATCCGGTCTGTACAAGGCCATTGACGGACTGTCCGCTGGCGAAAACTTCACCGGCCAGGCTACCGATATGACCGTGGACGACACCATGAAGAAGCAGATGCCTGAGCTCTACGATCGTTTGGTGGACTCCAAGGTTGGCGACTGGATCGCGTACTCCACCGTTGAAGGAACCCAGCAGGCCGACGGAACCGTCGCGAAACCTGAAGAGGGTGCACGCGCTGAGCGCATCATCGTGCTTCACGTTGAAAACAGCACCTCTGCCAGCGGAACCATGAGCAAAGACGAGGTGGCCAAGCAGAAGAAGGAAGGCAAGCTTCCAACCGTCAAGGTCACCGACGGCAAGCCAACCATCACCATCCCTAAGGACACCGAAGCTCCTAAGGATCTAGCAGTCGATGTTCTAGAAGAAGGCAAAGGCGAAGCTGCAACTGCTACGTCTAAGGTCAAGGCCAAGTACTCAGGCGTTACCTGGGCCGATGGAAAAGAATTCGACGGCAATTTTGATGCCAAGGACGCCACCGAGTTTGGTCTCGATGGGGTTATCAAGGGCTGGACCGAAGGCATGACTGGCCTGAAGGCAGGCTCCAAGGTCCTGCTGACCATCCCAGCCGATAAGGCGTACGGAAATTCTTCTACGAGCGGATCGCCAACAGGCACCTTGGTCTTCTACGTAGAATTGGAATCAGTTACTGCTGGCAGCAGCAAGTAAACATTTAAACTACGACTGAGAAAGGCCGTGAATATGTCGTTCGGAGAACGCAACTACGACCGCACCAAGCCTGAGATTGACTTCCCTGGCACCGACGCACCAGAAGAACTGGTCATCACTGATCTGGTTGAAGGTACTGGCGCCGAGGTAACCCCGGGCACCACAGTTCAGGCGCACTACGTGGGTGTCGCTTGGTCGACCGGCGAGGAATTTGATTCTTCCTGGAACCGCGGACAGACCCTAGATTTCCCAGTTGGCGTTGGCATGGTTATCCAGGGCTGGGATCAGGGATTGCTGGGCATGAAGGTAGGCGGCCGTCGTCGCCTGGATATCCCTTCCAACCTTGCCTACGGCGAGCGTGGTGCTCCCGGCGCAATTGGACCAAACGAAGCATTGATTTTTGTTGTCGATCTCGTTGGCACCAAGTAAATAGCAGTTGAAGCTAAGGCCCCGATATAACAATCGGGGCCTTAGCAGTCTTAAAAGTCATGCTTAAAGGTAAAAGTTGGTTAGTCTAAACACGTGAGCATAAAGCAATCCACCGGTCCCAGCAAAGCTGAACGCCTAACTAGCCTGATCTATGCGCTGGCAACCAAATCGCGGAAATTTAATGCAGAACTGATCGGGGAATATCTAGTTCCCGATGGTTCAGCCGACACCCGTGAAAAGGCGCTTGATCGACTCAAAGACGACATTCGCAATGACTTCGGTTTGCAGCTGGACAAGGTCACTATTGACGGCGTTCCGTATTACAGCATCGACACGACCGACTGGTTCCTACCGCCCGTCACATTCAGCCCGTCAGAGGCCGGTGTTGTTGCCTTGGCAGCAAGTTTATGGAAAGACACCAAGCTTCAGTCACTAGGGCTGAACGCGGCGGCCCGAGTGACTGGCCACCCCGATACTCTTTCACCGGTGGCACCGTTAGCCGGTTCGCTGGTACCGCGTCTGTCCATGGACGAGCCAAACTTCCGCGACTGCGCGTTAGCAGTATTTAACCGCAAACCCTTGAAGTTCACCTATGTCTCGTCCCAGGGCTCCAAAACCGAACGCATAGTCGATGTGTGGGGGATTGGCCAGCGCTACGGAAACTGGTACTTCACCGGGTATGACCACACCCGCAATGACTCACGTGTTTTCCGGCTGTCACGGGTGCAAGGCAAGTTCAGCAACCACCGGCATAGCGGAAGTGACAAGGCCTACCACCCGCGCCCTGACGATTTCCAAATGAACCAGGTGCTCCTGGACTTTGATCTGAAGCATCCTGGCTATATTGCCAAGGTTAGATTGCATAGTGACGAAGCCATTCCGTTGCGAGCTCAGTCCTTGAATGGACGAGGTGCAAGCTCCGAACTCCAGATCGGCTACTCCGATCCGCATTCCTTTGCCGCTGAGCTTGCCGCGTACGGACCAGCAGTACAAGTGTTGGCGCCGTCTGATTTGGCTGAACAAGTTCATGGATTGCTATCCGCAGCTAAAGCCTCGCAAGTGGCTCAGCAGGGAATGAGCAACTACGCTTCGGTGAAGTTCCGTCCTAGCCGTGCCACGGGTCGTGGAACCACCACCACGCAGGTCATGCGGAACATCGACATGATCCAGTATGTCGTGGCCCAGGGAGCAGTAGAAATTCAGGAGCTCGCGGAACGCTATTCAATGAGTGTGTCAAAAGTCCGTGAAGAACTGGCCATGATCATGATGTGCGGTGTCCCCAATGGACAGCATGACGAGCTGATCAACGTTAATGACGGCGACCTTGAATCGGATACTGTGACGATCTCTAACGCCGCCTTACTGGCCGAACCCCAGAAGCTAGCCCCGTTGGAAGCAGTTGCGGTGCTTGGTGGGCTGAACGCCTTGGCAAGCATTCCGGAGTTTGAGCATCAAGATCTGCTGAATTCGGCTCTGGCCAAGGTTAACTCTGCTGTCGCCCGATTCGAAGGTTGGAATGGAGCCTTAGGGTTCGCACTGTCCAAGGCCCGTGAAAATGATATTCCGCGTCAACTAGTCCAAGCGATTAGGCAGCACGAAGTGGTGCGCATCGATTATTACTCGGCAAGTTCTCGAACACACCAGCTACGCGATGTTGAACCGGTTCGAATGATTGAGGACGGTTCCCTTCAGTACCTTCGTGCGTGGTGTCGCAAACGGGAAAATATGCTGACATTCCGTGTCGATCGCATTTTAAGTGCGGAAACGCTGAATGAACATTATGTTCCTTCAAAGAGGCACGAAGATCAGCAGGATGTCCAGATTCGTTACGAAGCCAGCTCGGATGACTTAGAGGTTGTTCTCTATGTTGACGCGGATATTCTGCCCGTCGTAGAGGCCTTCCATCCGATTTCCTGGTCTACGAGTAAAGTTGATAATGGTTATCTGGCTACGGTGCGATTCTCGGATCATCAAGTGGCTGCACCTTTAGTGGCTCGTCATAGCGGTAAACTGGCTGTGGTCAGTCCTGACGCTACGCGCGAACAAGTAGTGCTCTGGTTGGACGAGGCTATCCGAATGTATGAGGATTAGTAGATGCTTCCTTGGTGGTTTTGGGTCCTGTTGTGGACGGTACTTGTCCTGGCAACCCTTCTTGTGGCGGTCCTTGCCGGATTCCGTTTGTTTAAGCGGGGAATGGCAGTCGTTGAAGATTTAGGCGCTGCCGCAGATCAAATTAGCGCCGGTCTTAGCAAGCCAGGAACGGTTGTAGAATACACTCCGAATCCACGCCGCTATCCTCATGGGACTGACGCAACGCACGGCGATCCTGAGAAACTTCGCGAGTTGCGTAATAAAGGTAAATCAGAACGTATTGAAGCTCGTCGCTTGCGCAGAATTGCGCGTCGTGCGCAACGAGGCCAAGCTCAGAACATGCGCGATCTTCGCTTGTTCTGACGTAGACTTTAGATTGAGAGAAGGGAAATCACATGGGTGGTTTACAAGGATGGCACCTGGTCATCATTATCGTTTTGGCACTGTTGCTTTTCGGTGCACCAAAGCTTCCAGGCCTGGCTCGTTCCATGGGCCAATCGCTGCGCATTTTCAAGTCCGAGGTTCGCCAGATGAAAGATGACGATCCAAAGGCGGAGACTGTCGATGGCACAGTCAACGAACCGAACCCTAACGAAAAGAACAACTCGTAACCTCTTCTGTGGCAACAAATAAAGATAAGACACCGCGCAATAAGAAAAAGCGGGTCAAAGACGACGAAGGTCGGATGTCTCTTAAAGAGCATCTGATTGAAGCTCGAAACCGACTTTTCAAATCGCTCATAGCGCTGACTTTGGGCACTGTCGCAGGTTTCTTCATCTACGACTGGCTGCTGGAACTCATCATCTCTCCAGTTCAGGCAGCTGGTGGATCAGTGAACTTCACGGCAGTGATGTCCCCATTCGACATCATGATCAAAGTCGCGCTCTTTGTTGGAATTCTCGTTTCGTCTCCCGTATGGCTCTATCAGCTGTGGGCATTTATTGTCCCGGGCCTGAAAAAGAACGAACGCCGGCTTAGCTATAGCTTCGTTGCCATATCGGTGCCACTGTTTATCGGTGGCATTGCTATGGCTTACTTTGTGTTGCCGTTCGCCCTTCACTTCTTCATCAGTCTGGCTCCGGAGAATTCCGAGAACCTGATCAACATCAACGAGTATCTGCCGTTCATCATCCGATTGCTGCTCGCTTTCGGTCTGGCCATGCTGGTTCCTGTGTTGATGGTGGGATTGAACATGGTTGGCGTTTTGCCTGCCAAGGTGATTCTGAAGAACTGGCGAATCACGGTATTCCTGATTGCTGTGGTGGCTGCGATGGCAGCCCCCGGCGGTGACGCCATCACGATGTTTGCGCTTGCCGGACCCTTGTTCTTGACCTTTGCTGGCGCTACGGTGTTCTGCTACTTCAACGACAAGAAGCGTGCGAAGAAGCAAGCCGCGTTGGATGCGGAAAACGAACGTCTAGCCAAGGGTGATTTGTCGACGATTGATGCTCCGAGCGCCATCGACGAACCTAATTCACAGCTGTAAATTACCGTCAAGAAAGCGAACGACCACAAGTGACTTCACCCGCGGAACGATACGCGAATTCCAAGGCACGGCAGGTCGAACACGGCACTGCACTTCCAGACTTCCGCTCGAGCATCTCCTTCGATTTGGATCCGTTCCAAGCTGAAGCTTGCAAAAAAGTCACCGAGGGCCACAGCGTTCTTGTCGCAGCACCTACAGGTGCCGGCAAGACCGTTGTCGGCGAATTCGCGATCTTCCAGGCATTGCGCGAGAACCGCAAAGCCTTCTACACAACGCCGATCAAGGCGCTCAGCAACCAGAAATATTCTGAACTGGTCAACCGCTATGGAGCCAAGAGCGTCGGTCTGCTCACTGGCGACACGTCGATCAACTCCGAAGCTCAGATCGTAGTGATGACCACCGAGGTCCTGCGCAATATGCTCTACGCGGACTCGCAGACCCTAGACGGCCTTGGATACGTCATCATGGACGAAGTTCATTATTTGGCCGACAAATTCCGTGGCGCAGTGTGGGAAGAAGTCATCATCCACCTGCCCTCAAACGTTCAAATTATTTCCTTGTCTGCCACGGTCTCCAATGCTGAGGAATTTGGCGGCTGGCTAGACACCGTACGCGGGCAAACGGACATCATTGTCTCCGAACATCGTCCTGTACCGCTATTCCAGCACGTCATGGTCGGGCCCAACGTGGTAGACCTCTTCGCCGAGGACGTCGCCTTCGACAAGGCTGCCGAAGACGATTCCAAAGCCAGCGTTAACCCTGAACTTCGCAAGTTGGTTCGCACCCATAACGCAGGCGGTCGTGTCCAGCGTGGACGAGGCAAGGGAAGCCGAGGTCCGCAGCGAAGTTCGGGATTCGGGCAGCGAGTCAACCGCCCGTCGGTCATTGGCAAGCTGGACCGAGCTGGGCTATTACCGGCTATTTTCTTCATTTTCTCCCGCAAGGGTTGTGACATGGCAGTGCAACAGTGCGCCATGGCTGACCTTCGTCTGACCACGAACGAGGAAGCCGCAGAAATTTCGCAGGCCCTGGACGAAGTGGCCTATCGGATTCCCAGCGAAGACTTGGACGTCCTGGAATTCTGGGCATGGCGTGATGGCATGGTCCGCGGATTTGCGTCGCATCACGCCGGATTGCTGCCTATCTTCAAAGAGATCGTTGAAGACTTATTTGCCCGAAACCTCATCAAGGTCGTCTTTGCCACCGAGACTCTGGCCCTGGGCGTTAACATGCCGGCCCGTTCCGTCGTTTTGGAAAAGCTCGTCAAATTCAATGGTGAATCGCACGTACAGATTTCCTCCGGCGAATACACTCAGCTGACTGGCCGTGCCGGACGCCGCGGTATTGACGTTGAAGGCCATTCCATCGTCGTATGGAATCCGGATCTTGACCCAGAAGCGTTGGCAGGGCTGGCCTCCAAGCGAACCTATCCACTGAATTCTTCATTCCGGCCAACCTACAACATGTCGACAAACCTGTTGGCCCAGTTCGGCCGCGAACAAACTCGTCAGATTCTCGAATCCTCTTTTGCTCAGTACCAAGCTGACCGTTCCGTTGTTGGCATGGCACGGCAGGTGCGTTCCAAGGAGGAGTCATTGGCTGGTTATGCGAAGTCAATGCAATGCCATCTTGGCGACTTCACCGAATATCTCAAGCTCCAACGAAACTTGTCGACGTTGGAGAAGACAGCCGCCAAGAGCAGACGCACTGAACGTCGTTCAGCTGCAGAACGCTCCCTGCAAGCACTGATCCGTGGAGATGTTGTTGACCTACCTGGCGGACGCCGGTTCGGACGTGCGGTCGTCCTTGAGCTCGACACCGCCATGTACAACCCTCGGCACACGGTGCTAACCGAAGAAGGACAGCTGCGCCGCCTGTCCGCAGACGATCTTAATGGTCCAGTTGAGATCATTTCCCGCATCAGGATTCCCAAGGGATTCTCTGGCCGTGCGCCCAAAGAACGTCGAGACTTGGCCTCTTCGCTGCGCAACGCGATTGACGATCATCGTCCACCTCGCCAGGATGCGCAAAGCTTTAATTATGAAGGTGCTGATTCTTTCGATCGCGAAATCGAGGAAATGCGGCTCAACCTCAAAGACCATCCATGCCACGCCTGTTCTGAAAAAGACCAGCATATGCGCTGGGCCGATCGATATTGGAAGCTGAAAAAGGACACCGAGAAGGCTCGCCGATCCATTCGCGGGCGGACCAATACGATTGCCACGCAATTCGACAAGGTGTGCAAGGTGCTCGAGCAGTTCGAATACCTAACCCACTCCGGTGAAAGCGATGATTTCACGTTGACCGACTCGGGGCGGCGTTTGCGCCGGATTTACGGGGAACGCGATCTATTAACCAGTCAGATCCTTGAAACTGGAAAGCTCAGCAAGCTCAACGCCGAGGAATTGTGCGCCGTTGTCGCCAGCCTGGTGTATCAAGCTCGCAGGGACGGTGATCGCGCGGATCCGAAGATGCCCACAGACAAGATCGCGGATATTTGGAATACCACGATTAAAATCTGGGGTGCCCTCTCCGACGCCGAAGAAGCACTGAATTTGGACCCGACGGCACCGCCCGAATCTGGACTGATCTGGCCCATGTACAAGTGGGCTAGGGGCGCGAGCCTCAATAGCGCACTGCGTGGCACGGACATGGCTCCGGGCGACTTTGTGCGTTGGGCTAAGCAGGTTATTGATACTTTGGATCAATTTGCGAAGAATACGCAGCTGCCTCCGATGCTAGTGCGCAATGCCTATAAAGCAGTTGATCAGGTCAAGCGCGGGGTAGTGGCCTATTCAAATGTCCTGTCCTAGCCCACCGAGCCCAGGCACAAACAAAACTTACTAATCGGTGCACGAGAAAAGGGAGCACGCTGATGGCAAAAACACTGTACCGAAATGGGGCAGTCTATTCCGCCGCGGACCCGTTTGCGACCGCCATGGTTGTAGATGGCGATACGATTTCCTGGCTGGGAGGTGAGGACGCCGCGGATCGGCACGCCGAGTCGGCAGATCAGGTTATTGATCTGCGAGGTGGATTGGTGACCCCTGCGTTTGTTGAGTCCCATGCCCACCTGGCCGCTCTGGGGCGAACCCTCTCCGGGGCAGATCTGAGCTCGGCAACATCGGCCAGTTCGCTGTTGTCCCTTGTCGCAGCGCAGGGGCAGAAATCAAGCAAAGTTGTTCTGGCCCAAGGCTGGGATAATTCTGGATGGGCGCAGCAGGAACTTCCCGCTGAGAATGACCTCACCAGTGCAGCAGACGGTCGCGCTTACTACCTCTCGCGCAGAGATGTTCACAGCGCCTTGGTTAACCAAGAGCTCTTGGACTTCCTGGGACTGGGCGAATTGAAGCCTGGTCTCATTGCCGGCAAGGATCATGACGAGGTGCGTCTGGCCCTGGCCAACGCGCAAAAAGCCGATCATGAGTTCCAGCGCCTGGCCTTGGCGCACTACGCGTCGCGTGGCTTTGCCACGGTGGTCGAGATGGCTGCTCCTCAGCTTGAAGGCCGTGCCGCCTTGGATCAGCTTCTGGCCGACGAGCAACCGAGTTCGCCTAAGGTCTTCGCCTTCTGGGGTGAACTGGTCAGTGATGCCGAGGTAGCCGAGGAACTGTTTGCCTCGTTCCCTAGCGGTCGGATCTTGGGCTTGGGCGGAGATTTGAAGGTGGATGGTTCTCTTGGTAGCCATTCCGCGTTCCTGCGCGAAGACTACAGCGACCGCCCCGGTGAGCGCGGCACGTTGTACCTGAGCAAGGAGCAGATTGCAGCTCACCTGGTAGCGTGCAGTAGCCGTGGAATTCAGGCTTCCTTCCACGTCATCGGAGATGCCGCTCTGGACGTAGTTCTCGATGGCTTTGACCTGGCAGCCGAACAGATTGGCGTTTCCAAGGTGCAGATGGGCCGTCACCGGTTAGAGCACGTAGAAATGGTTGATGATGCCACGCGATCGCGACTCTTGCAATATGCCATCACCGTGTCGATGCAGCCAGTATTCGATAAGGCGTGGGGTGGTTCGAACGGAATGTATGTTCAGCGTTTGGGTGACCGCGCCGCAACGATGAACAACCTTTCGGCTATGCTCTCTTCCGGCGTGCCTATGGTGCTCGGCTCCGATGCCCCCGTCACCGAGGTCGACGGTTGGGAAGTGGTGCGTGCGGCGATGAACATGTCCAACGCCGAGGCCCGCATCTCGGCCCGCGCGGCATTCCTGGCTCAGACCAGGTCCACGTACCGTGCCATGGGGGAGACGAACCCGTTAGCCGGCCAGCTGGCCATCGGCGCACAGGCGACTTTTGCCGTGTGGACTGCCTCGGAACTTGCAGTGCAGACACCAGATGTTCGCATTAGCTCATGGAGCACCGACGCTCGCGCCGGTACCCCGATGCTGCCTGTAGTTGATGAGGAAATTCCCCAGTGCGTGCGTACGGTCTGTGCGGGAATCACGATCTTCGACAATTTGGATCAGGACAATTAGCCTAAAACGGAACCATAGACCACAGCCCTAGTATTTTCATCAAGATCGTCCTGACTAGTGGTGTATGGATAAAGCCTGAAGTCATTAGATGGTTGACAGCCTAGGTGGGTTACCCACTAGGCTGAGGTAAGCGCCTCTTCGTGATGCTCAAGCATTGCGTTCGAAACGACGCAATATAAACAACGATCCTCAGTGACCTTAGATAACATTTTGCGGGCTTTTTGCGGGCGAAATAGGGCCGAAGTCACTGAGGATCGTTAGTTTATTCAGTGTCTCGAATGATCTGGCGAACAATTGATGACTATAATTTGAGTTTGGACTATCTCTTCCCGTCGTTGACGTTGCTGGATCTCTAGCCTTCGTCGAGCGGGAAGAACTTTTGTGTTGCATACCCAGAAAGGTGTCGCCGAGTGCGCGTCATTACAATCATCCCGACCTATAACGAGCTGGAGTCGCTCCCGCTAACCGTAGGGCGGTTGCGGTCCGCAGTTCCGGATTCGGATGTATTGATCGTTGACGATAATTCACCTGACGGCACGGGCGAACTTGCTGACAAGATGTCGGCCGATGATTCGAACATCCATGTGCTGCACCGCACCGGCAAGGATGGCCTGGGTGCTGCGTACATTGCCGGCTTCGAGTGGGCGCTGGCTCGCGATTACGATGTCCTCGTTGAAATGGACGCAGATGGCTCCCACATGCCAGAACAGCTTCCACGTCTGCTGGAGGCAAGTGCAGCCGGCGCCGATCTGGTGATCGGTTCACGCTGGGTCAAGGGTGGCGAGGTAGTCAACTGGCCGTTGCTGCGCAAGATCATCTCTCGTGGCGGAAGTTTCTACTCCCGCACGATGCTTGGCTTGCCCCTGCGCGACATCACCGCCGGGTACCGTGCCTTCAAGCGCGAGACCTTGGAAGCGATTGACTTTGATGCCGTTGAGTCTCGTGGCTATGGCTTCCAGGTGGATATGACCTTCCGTGTGGCCATGCTGCGCAAGACGATCGTTGAAGTGCCAGTGACCTTCGTAGAGCGTGAACTTGGTGCGTCGAAGATGAGCGGCAACATCGTGTTCGAAGCGATGTGGAACGTCACTCGTTGGGGCATGGGAGCTCGCTGGAAGAAGCTGACTTCCAAGAAGTAGATTTCAAGAAGTGGCGCGCACCAAAAGCGATTTTGGTGCGCGCCAGTTCTGTTTAATGCCTCATGGTCCGAAGGCCAGCGCATACATTTGAGGGCCGGTGCCACAACCATTGGTTGTGGCACCGGCCCTCAAATGTTCCCGTAAGACGACACTGGGCTCGCCAGCAGCCTATTAGGGGAGAGTTAGACAGCTTCTCCGCGAGCAGCACGTAGCTGTGTCAGACGGTCTGCCAGAGTCTTTTCCAGTTCCTCTTCGCTGCGACGCTCAAGGAGCATGTCCCAGTGGGTACGGACTGGCTTTTCGTTACTTGCTTCTTCCACCTTGGCTTCGCCGTGGACAAGCTTGGCTTCCTTGCCGGTCTTGGTGTGCCAGACGGCTGGAATTTCAGCTTCTGCTGCAAAGACAACAAAGACGGTTTCGCCGTCTTCGGTACGGTATTCCACGCGCTGACGGGCAGCCGGCTCCACACCTGCCTCAGATTCCATGCTCTGTGCACCCAGGCGCATGCCTCGTAGGCTGCGATCGCTCATGATTTCCCTCCGCGATGTTAAAAGAATTCGCTACACGTACCAACGTTTGGCACCAACAAATAATTCCAGCCAACAAGTGGCCAGGTAATCTTCGGGTACCAAAACATCCATTATACGCGTTAGCGGCGAGGTGCATGGTTCGCACCTCGCCGCTAACTGTTATCTAGTTATAAAACCAGCTGCTACTACTCGTTGCTGCTAGGAGCAGGGGGAGTAGGAGGCGTTGCCGGGGTGGAGTTTCCGCCCAGTGCCCCGCCGATACCCTTCAAAGCTTCGGTCAGTTCGCTGGGGATCACCCACAGGGTATTGGAGGTTCCTTCAGCAAGCTTCGGCAGCGTCTGCAGGTACTGGTACGCCAACAGTTCTTGATCCGGTCGTCCGGCGTGAATCGCATCGAAGACCTTCTGAATGGCCTGCGCTTCACCATCGGCACGCAAGATCGATGACTGGGCGGCGCCTTCAGCTTTCAAGATCTCTGCCTGACGCTGGCCCTCTGCGGTGAGGATGGAGGATTGCTTGGTGCCTTCAGCGGTCAAGATGGCCGCACGACGATCACGCTCGGCGCGCATCTGCTTTTCCATCGAGTCCTGAATGGACAGGGGTGGATCGATGGCCTTCAGCTCGACACGCGAAACACGAATGCCCCACTTGCCGGTTGCCTCATCCAATACGCCACGCAGCTGGCCATTGATCTGGTCGCGGCTAGTCAAAGCCTCTTCCAAGTTCAATCCACCAACAACGTTACGAAGGGTGGTCGTGGTCAGCTGTTCAACAGCCTGAATGTAGTTAGCAATCTCGTAAGTTGCTGCACGTGGCTCGGTGATCTGGAAGTAAACCACGGTATCAATCGAGACCACCAGGTTGTCTTCAGTGATCACTGGCTGCGGTGGGAAAGAAACCACCTGTTCGCGCAGATCAAGCAGTGGCAACAGTCGATCCACAAACGGAATCAACAATGTCAGGCCTGGATTCAAGGTGCGGTTGTACTTGCCGAGGCGTTCAACAATGCCAGCACGTGCTTGGGGCACGATACGCACGCTGCGCAATAGAACGACGATTACAAAAATCGCCAGAACGACAAGCACAACGGTTACGCCAAAACCATTAGAATTCATGGTTCGTACTCACTTTCATTGTGCGGGATGATGAAAAATAACTCCGATAAGAATCAGCTGTCAGCTGGATCCTCAGGTGTCAGGGAGAGATATGCGGTGGCACCGTCGATACGGGATACCACGGCGTAAGTTCCTGGCGACATCGTGGGGACGTTTGATTCTGCGCGAGCGGTCCAGATCTCGCCCTGAATCTTAGCTGAGCCAGAAATGCGCGAGGTAGGTTCAAGGATCAGCGCGTCAGCGCCGATCAGCCGCTCGATATTAGACCGGAATCCGGCCGGCGATTTTTTCAGATGCCTCATCGCTATCGGGCGAACGAGCAGAATCATCAAAAGTGAAACTACGCAGAAGACAACTACTTGCAACCACAGCGGGCCATTGAGAAGGGCTACCGTCACCCCACCGAGAGCTCCAATGCCCAGCATGATGAAGTAAAGGTCGAGTGACAGCATTTCGATAATGGCCAATAGTAAGAACAGCGCAAGCCAAATTACCCACGCGTTACTGATGATCCATTCCGCAGTAGTCATGGAATCCACCTAATTTCTCATAGGACACGGGCCAGATGCTTTGGCCTTTCCTACATTCTGCCGTATCCCAGGCATGAAAGTAGTAGTCATTTTGGGGTATTTTCTATGCCGCAGGGACGAAAACGTGTACTCCAAAGGATGCTGTTACTTGCTGGTTGCCCAAAGAATCGACCTTCTGCCTCAAAGCATCGGGGGAGAGGTGGTGACCGGCAGGCCCCATATAGGCCAAGTTGTAAAGATCCTCGGAATTCAAGTCCATCTGGTAGCTCAGTCGCTGAGTTTCACTGTGCCTCAGTCCTTCGGCCGCGAACTTTTCCGTCAGAGCCGCCAACTTCCCCTCGGCGACAGATAGCATGCCCAGTGGTTCGATGACTTCGTTCAAATGATCGGGTTCGCCGGTTACGACGATGCACGCGCCATTTTCACGTAGCACGCGTCGGAATTCACTCGGGTTGTGCGGAGCGAAACAATTGAGGACGACGTCTCGGGATGCATCGGCCGACGGCAGCCTGCGCCAAACGTCCCACACCAATGCCAAGGTGCTCGGTAGCTTCGCGGCTCGGCGCATGGCGTAGCGAGAAATGTCTAGAGCCAGTGCATCATGGGTTGCCGAGTTTGTGGCATTAAGGATCTGCTTCAAGTAGTAGCCGGTGCCAGCGCCCGCATCAAGAAGATCCAAGGTGGCTCCCTGATGATATTGCTGGACTAGCTCTGAGAGCTTGTCCGCTAATGGAGCGTAGTGTCCGCGCGATTGGAAGGCATCTCGCGACTGAACCATAGCCGAAGTATCTTCAAGGAAGTTGGTGCCCTTGCCAGTGAGGAAATTGAAGTACCCCTGTTTTGCGGCATCAAATCGGTGGCTGGAGGCGCAGCGTAGCGATCTCCTGGCCTCGTCGTGGAACTGCAGAGGCAGAGCACACAGCGGGCAAGTAACTGTTGTTTCGGTGGGCGACATTAGAAGTTCAAAACCTTCTTGGCAGTATTTACGTCCATGCTTTCGTGGCGCCATAGCTCCGTCTCATTGATCAGCGACCGGGTTTCGGCCTTGTCAACGTAGACGGTCCCACTCAAATGGTCCGTCTCATGTTGGACGATTCGCGCCTGCCAGCCGCTGAAGGCTCGCGATTGCTTCGTTCCCTCACGGTCCTCATAGGTGGCGGTGATGTCCGCTGGACGCGAGACGACTGCCTGGAACCCTTCGAAAGATAGGCAACCTTCATAGAATTCGGCTACTCGGTCACTGGTGGCAGCGTAGGAAGGGTTGAATATCTCAAAATACTCGAGTGGCTCGCGTTCCCGCTCGACTGCAATCGATTCTGGTACTGGATACAAATCTTCAAGCACGGCGATCTGTAGCGGAATGCCAATTTGTGGTGCTGCCAGCCCTACTCCCGGAGCGGCATACATAGTCTGTCGCATTGCTTCTAGCAGCTGTTCGAGCAGTGGCTGCTCCAGCTGTCCCGTATAGGCGATGGCTTGTTGACGGAGAACGGGGTGGCCTAGTTGAACTATTGGAAGTACCAGAGCGTCATCAGCGGTTTCTAATACTGCGAGAACCAGTTCCTGGATCTCGTGGTCGGTGTATTCGGGATTCATAGAGAGGCTGCGGTCCGTTCCAGGTCGAGGCGTTTGAGCTGTGCTAAGCGTGAGGTCAATCGCGCTTTTTCGGTGGCATGAAGCATGTGCCCCAATTGTGACAAGTCATCTTCAGCGTACAAATGAATTTCAATGTTCTTGTCGTAAAAAACATCGATCAAGTTTGCGAGGCGACGTTCCTCATCCATCGGCATCGTCTCACCTGAGGGGATTTGAGTAATGTGCCACCGAGCAAATCGATTGGCTAGTTCTAGATAGTCAGCGGTATTGCGCCGAGTCTTGCAAATCTGATCAAAGCTAATCCAAATTGCGTCGTCGTCCAACTGGGCAGGTCCGATACGGTCGTAGCCGATTTCAATCCATGTTTGTTCCGAAGTGCTAGGAGCCTGCCGGGGGAGCAGGTTCAGTGATCCGCTGCGGTATCCCGAAAGCGCTTCTTCCTGGTTGGAACTGAGGAGCCGATAATCCAGTTCATGATCCAAATGAAATATCTCGAAGTTGCGCCGAATCGCCTCGATGATTGGCTTGACTAGATGATGGAAGGCGTCATCATCAAGCAACTTTTCAGGTTCATAGTTAGATGTGGTGACCAGATGAATATTGTGTTGTTCGCAGTACCTTACGAGTTTTCCCATGAACATTGCGTCGCCCGGTTCCGTACAGTGGAACTCGTCGAAGATAAGTACCTCAACGTCGGCTAATTCTCGTTCAAGCCCTTGAGAAAAGATGGCGCCAAGTGGCTGGCCAGGTAGGCGGTTCTTGGGGGAGTTCAGCTGGTGAAAGAACTCGTGAAAGTGAAATCGCTTGGTGCTGTGGACCGGAAGATGAGTAACCAGTGAGTTGGTGATCACCGTTTTACCTCGACCGGGTGGACCATAAATATAGACACCTTGTCGACCTTGTTTTGAAGAAGCTCCAACGGTCATGCCAAGAACATTGATGAGCTCATGCTGGGTCGGATCAGCGAAAATTCCTTCCGCGGCCAGAGAATTCAGGATTTCCTCGGCCAGATCATTGGTAGCGGAATTTCGTGACGGCGGTTTAGACATAGCTAAATTTTGCCATTCTCAGGTGCCGCATCCAATTCAGCCTCGGCGCTACGAAGAAGTACAACCAACTCGGAAATCCGGGTATCAACAAGGTCTGGCATATAACGCCCAGTCAGAACGATATCACCAAATTCATTTCGGATGATTTATTCAGGGGAGTGATGTCGAACTGAGGGTTTTGGTTCCTGCTCATTGTGAATTTCAGCTATGCCTATCGCTTTTAGAGCAGGTAAGTCCATAATAGACACACTTACCAAGCAGCTTACGGGTTGCTGAGTGGTCGAGCAGTTGTCGCAATGGGTTCAGGGAGTGTTCATGATGACTAGTGAATATCGCGTCCCGGAGACGCGAGCAGAAATCATATCGAGCGATCTGTTGGATATGACTGTGACTGTCCTCAAGACCTTGTCGGATCCTTTGAGGTTGCAAATGCTCTGGGCGTTGTGCGATCGCGATCTAACTTTGTCTGAACTCGCACAGTTGATAGGCGTCAGTCCAACGGTGGCGGGTCAATTGCTGTCGCGCATGAGGTCGGCCGGCGTCCTGCAAACCACAAAGTCTGGCCGACACGTGATCTATTCAATGCATGACGAACTTTCTCGCCAGTTCATTCGCCAGACGCTGGACTTTGCTGCGCATCGACTTCAGATGCAGGAAGCATCGACGCCTCGCGGTAATTGATGCGTTGCTCACGAGCTGTTTACACTGCAAGTTCAGCCAGACTCAAGACGGTTATCAATAAGCCGATAATCTACATTATGTAAAGTAGTGGAAATCTGGCGCTCCCCACCAGGCCTGATTCATGCTGAAAAATGCTCGCGTTGACTGCATGGGTCGTCAACGAAAGATGCAGAGGGTTTTGGATCGTGAATGTCCAAGGAAACCATCAGAGCATCCTGACTAAATGTCTCGTATGGCGTCAATCGAGCCTACAACGACACGAGCATCAACTACCTGGGTAATTGGATCCAGCGCTGAACAAACTGGCTGGCACCGGCGAACACCGATGTGATCGATCAGAGATGTGTAGTACTTGCCGGCGCTTCATGTATGGCCAACTTAGACAATGAGAATCAACGGATGGCAAATATCATCCGAGCACGTATGCTTGACCAACCCCAACGCGGTAACTTTTGAGTTCTTGAACAAGTCGACCCTTAGCGCAACACTATTGCTAATGAATTGGTGTGGCGAGTTCAAACATTATTTCTCTGGTCTCTGGCCGATTCGCGACTGTGGGCCAGCTACAACGGGCACGAAAGTTTTTGCTTTCTTGCCCGAGCCTTTCGGTCCTAAGCATCAACATCCAAAACTTAATCACGACGCATCTTCATGGTGCGACAGAGGTGATCATTGGGAATGTTGCGATCTCTGGCGCTGCAGTGGCATCACTGTCAGTCAGGATAGGCTTGTGTTGGCTACAAATGATGTAGCACTCCCCTACTCTTTCAAGGAATGACGAAAGACTATGTCTCCAAGCGCCTTATACCGTACGGTTGCGCGTGCAGAAGCGATCACCTGGACGTTGTTAATTATCGCAATGGTTCTAAAGTACGGCGTGAAAGTTGGTGACTGGCCTGTTTCGATCGCGGGCTTTGTGCACGGCTTCGTATTTCTGTCATACATTGCCACAGCAGTTTTGGTCGGTATGAACCAGCGCTGGAGCAAGAGGCTGATTGTCGGTGCAGCTGCCACCTCGGTTATCCCGTTCTTGACGATACCTTTTGATAAGTGGCTTGAAGGCAAGGGAAAACTGATCGGCGACTGGCGTACTGAGGCGAGCGACAATCCTAAAGACCAGCGGTGGACGGATTCGACCATGCGTTGGCTGGTAGCCCGTCCAGTGCTGACGGCTATAACGCTCTTCGTCGTGATCGTAGCGGTCTTTTCCACCATGTTAGTTATGGGTCCTCCGGGAGGTCGAAGCTAATCTCGCCAGGCGTCTGGCTTGTATTCCTCGGATGCCGTGCCTTTCCTGGCTGTAACCTTTGTATCAATGGCCTACCCGGTCGATTTTTGAACTAGGTCCCGAAAGTTGGACTAACTAAATAATAGTCCTGCTCGGGCTGCAAGGGTATGACACCGATATTCCATCGGAGTCATACCCTTCAGCCGTTCCTGACGACGACTGGTGTTGTACCAATCGATATA